>Ga0136618_10000012_pt1 | contig 40056 bp, 38 predicted proteins | sample AntDrymUQ3302106_2_FD_104805 | JGI IMG/M metagenome (GOLD analysis project Ga0136618, IMG submission 104805) | Polar desert sand microbial communities from Dry Valleys, Antarctica - metaG UQ330 (21.06) | ecosystem: Environmental > Terrestrial > Soil > Desert | place: Antarctica: Dry Valley... | reverse complement strand
GAAAGTCCGCCTTCGGGTATGCGAAGCCCAACCGGTTGAACAACTTCGCCTGTAATGTAGACGGGCGAAGCTCTTAGCACAACAACAATATCTCCGGGATTGATTACCGGATTCGCTTCTTCACGTCCCTGTTTGACACTGCTTAAGCTATACATATATGAAGGAACGTCGGTATCGCTTTTTTTCAAATTATCATTTTCCGCTTCTTCGGAACACATCAGAGGCTGTGTCCGAAAAACCTGTATCATCCCGCCCGCCTCTTCAGTGACACCGCCCGAAATTGAAAGCAGTTCGAGCAAACGCGATACGCGAGTCAAGGTAACTTGTGCAGGAGTACGGACTTCACCGTAGACAGATACGGGCGGACGACTTTTACGTTCCGTCACGCTCACGCTGATTTGTGGACTTTTCAGGTATTTTGATAAAAGTTTTGTTACATCGGTGCGTAGTTGCTTCTCCGTGCGGCATTTTGCATGAACCGATTGATCGAAAAACGGAACTTGAAACTTGCCGTCTTCATCAATCGCCGCCACAAAATCAAATTGCGATTCGCCCAATACTTTTCCTGTTATGACATCGCCGGGTCCAATTAGATAACCGCTCTTCTCCTCAGGCTTGACAACAACTTCCTGTCCGAAAGCGAATTGCGAAAAACACAGCGCAAACACGAAAAATGATAAAACTTTTACCTTCATACAAAAAACCTCTTTAACTTTATTTTATTTCTTCGACGGCAAAGGATAACTTAGTCTCGCCTTTGATTCAACTCAGCATCGGAACGGTTGCCCGCCATTTGGATTTTGGATTTTAGATTTTGGATTTTGGATTAGCTGTCAGAACCGCCTGCGTGAGCGGACGGGTAATCATTGGAGTTCAAAGGAGTTCAAAGTTGAGAAAGGATTTAACTTTGAACCTTGAACCTTGAACCTTGAACTCCAATCCAAAATCCAAAATCTAAAATCCAAAATCATTTGACAGTTCTGCCCGCGCCGAGTAATTTCAAATTGAAACCCTTTTTTATTTGCCGCCGAATTCGATTGAAATGACAAATTTGTCTGAAAAAAATCACGCCGACGAACGATTATGGTATTTGCGCCGACCGCTGCAACTGCTGGCGGATGTCGCGGTTTTGTGCGCGGCGTTTTTTCTGGCTTATTTGTTTCGTTTTAACTTTCTAATTCCCGAAACCGATCTCGACAACGCGCTTAACCAACTTCCGTTTGTAGTTTTCGTTCAATTCGCGTCGCTTTTTATCGTCGGCGCATATTCGATTATCTGGCGTTACGTCAGCCTCGAAGACATCAAAGCCTTTTTAAAAGCCGCCTTTATTTCCGGCGTTATTTTGATTTTGGTTAGGCTGCTGCTCGAGCCCGAACGATTTATTCGCTGGCAAGTTCCGCTTTCGATTATTTTGATGGATGCGTTTTTCGCTTTTGCAGGACTGCTCGCACTGCGTGTTCTGCGCCGCTTTTTTTATGAAACGTCGGAAAAGCGCACGTTTCAACTCGGAAAACGCCGGAAAATTCGCAAATCCACCTTGATAATCGGAGCGGGAAGACTCGGCGCGGCAACCATCAAAGAAGTTGTCGGACGCGCCGACACGGAACTCGATGTCAAAGGTTTTATTGACGACGACCGCTACAAAAAAGGCGGAAGCGTCGGCGGCATCAAAGTTTTAGGCACAACTGATGATTTGGCGCGGCTGGCTGACGAACTCAATATCAATCAAGTCGTTCTGGCGATTGACCAGACAAACAGCAAAGACATTCGCCGCATTCTGGACATTTGCCGCGCGATTCCCGTCAAAGCGCAGATTGTGCCGAGTCTGAACGAAATCGCGCACGGTCGGGTTTCGATAAATCGCATCCGCGACGTGCAAATCGAAGACCTTTTGGGACGCGCTCCCGTCGAGCTGGACGACGAAAATCTGCACGAATTCCTGACTGATAAAATTGTCCTCGTCACCGGCGCGGGCGGCTCAATCGGCGCGGAACTCGTCCGGCAGATTACGGATTTCAACCCGAAATTGCTTCTTCTAATTGAAAGAACCGAGTTTGCGCTTTTTCAAATCGAGCGCGAGTTAGTCAAAGATTTTCCCGACACCGAATTCGTCCCGCTTCTGGCAGACATCGGCGACGCGGCGCGAATGCGCGAGATTTTCGGCGAATACAAACCGGAAGTCGTTTTCCACGCCGCCGCTCACAAGCACGTTCCTTTGATGGAGATAAATCCGACCGAGGCGATAAAAAACAATATCCTGGCGACAAAATTAATCGGCGAACTCGCGGGCGAATCAGGCGTGAAGGATTTCGTTTTGATTTCGACCGATAAAGCCGTCAATCCAACCTCGATTATGGGCGCGTCAAAACGCATTGCGGAAATTGTTTTGCAGGATTTGAACCGGATTTACCCGACCAATTATATGGCGGTGCGTTTCGGCAACGTGCTTGGTTCGACCGGCTCGGTCGTGCCGATTTTCCGCGAACAAATTCAAAACGGCAAGGCAATCACCGTTACCGACCCGCAGATGACCAGATATTTTATGACGATTCCCGAAGCCTCGCAGCTTGTTTTACAGGCGGGCGCACTCGGCGCGGGCGGCGAGATTTTTATTCTCGATATGGGCGAGCCGGTCAAGATTCTCGATTTGGCGGAAGATATGATTCGGCTTTCCGGCTTGCAGCCATACGAAGACATTGACATCGTTTTTTCAGGCATCAGGCAAGGCGAAAAACTTTTTGAAGAACTCGAAATCACGGGCGAAAATCTTTTGAAAACTCGCCATCCGAAAATTTTCATCGGCAAAATCGCAACTTACTCGACCGGAGAAGTTTCTCAAATCTTGAGCAATTTTCGCCAAGCCGTCGAAGAAAACGACAAAGCGAAGATTCGTAATTTGTTCAATCACTTTTTGCCCGAAGCAAACATTACGGAAAACAAAAAAGACGACTCTGAATTTACAGGCACGAAAACTGTACAAGAGAATTTAATTCAAACTCGGCAATCGGCACTCGAAACTTAAACCGAAAAATCATAAAATCAAATTATGGCAATTTTAGTTACCGGCGGCGCAGGTTACATCGGCAGCGTCGCCGTCGAAGATTTGGTAAAAAAAGGTGAATCAATCGTCGTCCTCGATAATCTCGTTTACGGACACCGCGCCGCCGTCAGTGAAAATGTCGCATTCTACGAAGGAAATATCGGCGATAAAGATTTGCTACGCAAAATCCTGAGTCAACACCAAATCGAAGCGTGTATGCATTTTTCGGCATTTGCATACGTCGGCGAGTCGGTCGAAAAGCCGCAGATTTATTACGAAAATAATTTCGTCCAAACTCTGAAACTGCTTGATGTTTTAATTGAAAATAATGTCAAACAGTTTATTTTTTCTTCAACGTGCGCGACTTACGGCGAGCCGCAATATGTCCCGATTGACGAGCATCATTCGCAATCGCCGACGAGTCCTTACGGCTGGTCAAAATTTATGGTCGAACGCGCTCTGGCGGATTACGACACGGCTTACGGTTTGAAATACGTCGCCCTCAGATATTTTAATGCGTGCGGCGCGAGCGAAAAATGCGGCGAAGACCACAATCCCGAAACGCACCTGATTCCGCTCGTTTTGTTTGCCGCGCAGGGAAAACGCGAATCCATCTCGATTTTCGGCGACGATTATCCAACACCTGACGGCACAGCCGTCAGAGATTACATTCACATCTCCGATTTGAGCCAGGCGCATCTGCTCGCGCTCGAATATCTCCGCGGCGGCGGCGATTCTCAGTTTATCAATCTCGGCAACGGAAACGGTTATTCGGTCAAAGAAGTCATCGAAGCCGCCCGAAAAGTTACAGGCAAAAACATCGAAGCGCGAATCGTCGCCAGGCGTGCGGGTGACCCCTCGCGGCTGGTCGGCGATTCACAAAAGGCGCGCGAAGTTTTAGGCTGGAATCCGCAATTCCCCGAAATTGAAAAAATCATCGAAAGCGCGTGGGCTTGGCATTCGGCAAATCCAAATGGTTATAAAAAAAATTATGATGCAAACAAAACAAATTAAAAATCGAATCTCCAAAAAAGCCGCGAGTTTTACTGAATCTGTTATCCGCGAAATGACGCGCGAGGCGATGAAATACGGCGCGGTCAATCTCGGTCAGGGCTTTCCAGATTTTGCCGCGCCCGAAGATATTAAGCGAAAGGCGATGGAAGCGATTGCCGCCGACCACAATCAATACGCGATAACTTGGGGCGTGAAAAGTTTTCGTGATGCGATTGTCGAAAAAACAAAGTGGTTTTTGAATTTGGATGTTGATGCAGAAACCGAAATCACTGTAACTTGCGGTTCGACCGAAGGAATGATTGCGGGAATGATGGCGACGGTTGACGCGGGCGAAGAAGTTGTCGTCTTTGAGCCGTTTTATGAAAACTACGCGCCCGACGCGATTTTGTCGGACGCAAAACCGCGCTACGTTCCGCTTTATCAAACCGAAAACGGTTGGAATTTTGACCGCGACGAATTGAGAAACGCTTTCAATGAGCGCACGAAAGCAATAATTATCTGCAATCCGAACAATCCGACAGGGAAAGTTTTTACAAAAGAGGAACTCGAATTCATCGCCGATTTGTGCAAGGAGTTTGACGCGATTTGTTTTACCGACGAGATTTACGAACACATTATTTACAATTCAAAATTCAAGATTCAGGATTCAGGATTAGACGGACCGAAACATATTTCGATGGCGCAGATTGACGGAATGAGGGAAAGAACCGTTGTCGTCAATTCGCTTTCTAAAACTTATTCGGTTACAGGTTGGCGCGTCGGCTACTGTATCGCGCCGCCCGACATTACAAGTGCAATTCGCAAAGTTCACGATTTTTTAACCGTCGGCGCGGCGCATCCTTTGCAAATCGCGGGAACTTACGCGCTTTCGCTTCCCGAAAGTTATTACGTCGATTTGCAGCAGGAATATCAGCGTAAGCGAGATTTTATCGTGCCGATTTTGCAAAACGCGGGCTTCAAATGCGAGATGCCGCAAGGCGCGTATTATGTGATGACCGACGTTTCCGGTTTTGGTTTCAAAAACGATGTCGAATTTACAAAATATCTGATTCGAGAAATCGGCGTGGCGGTTGTTCCGGGTTCATCATTTTATCACGATGCGAGTTTGGGTTCGCAGCAAGTCAGATTCTGTTTCTGCAAAAAAGACGAAACGCTCGAAGCGGCGGCGGAGAGATTTAACAAACTCAAGTAATTTTAACCTCAGTTTCGGGATAGGAAAAGTTGAACCGCCGAGACGCCGAGACGCGGAGTTTTTAAACCCGCATTTTGGTAAATCAATTAACTTTTCTCTATTTTTCTCTAATTATCTTGGTGTCTCGGTGTCTCGGCGGTGGAAAATCATTGACCCAAACTCAAGTAATTCTATTTGCCGAATCAAAACGAATGCTCAACAATTTTCGTGATAAATTCCTGCTCGAAATCGTAGTTTTCACTTCCGGCGCGCTCGTGATGATTTACGAGATTATCGGCTCGCGGATTCTCGCGCCATACATCGGCACTTCTACCTATGTTTGGACAAGTCTCATCGGCGTTATTCTCGCAAGTTTGAGCCTCGGTTATTGGCTCGGCGGAAAAATGGCTGACCGCAAACCGGATTTGAGAGTTTTGTCAGTTGTAATGTTTGCAGGCGCGGCGTTGCTGTCCGTCACCGTTTTGCTTCACGCTTTTGTGCTTTCGCTCATCTCGGTTTCAAATCTCGGACTCGAACTGAAATCAATCGTCGCCGCGCTGATTTTGTTTGCACCGGCAAGCGTTTTATTCGGTTTCGTGACGCCTTACGCCGTGCGTTTGAAGATGCTGCGAATCGAAGACGCGGGCAAAACCGTCGGCAGGCTTTACGCGCTCTCGACCGTCGGCAGTATTCTGGGAACTTTTTCCGCCGGATTCGTTCTGCTTCCGTTTGTCGGCAGCGTCCGCACGTTGTATTTGCTGACCGCAATTTTGTTTGTGCTTTCGCTGCTGCTCGCGCCGTTCAAACTTTCGACAACCAATGTATTTATAATTTTGCTGTTGCCGTCGGCGATTTTGCTCAACGAAATTTTTGCTTATTCTTTGTCAAAGAATTATGATTTACACGATTTTGACACCGAATACAGCCGTATTCAGGTTTTCAATTCAACCGACAGTTTAACCGGAAAACCAATCAGAGTTTTCGCCACCGACCCGCGCTCAACCCAATCGGCGATGTTTTTGGACAGCGACGATTTGGTTTCCAGATACGCGCGGTTTTATCATTTGCTGCGCCATTTCAAGCCTGATTTTCAAAACACTTTAATCATCGGCGGCGCGGGTTATTCTTTTCCGAAAGAATATCTGCGAGTTTATCCGACAAAGAAAATGGATGTCGTGGAAATTGATTCGCAGGTAACCGAAATTGCCCGCCGTTTGTTTCGTTTGCCGGACAATCCCGATTTGCAGATTTTTCACGAAGACGGGCGTGTTTTTCTGAATAAAATCGAGGCGAAAAAGTATGATGTGATTTTGATTGACGCTTTTGGTTCGCTCTATTCGATTCCGTTTCAACTGACGACACGCGAAGCCGTCAAGCAAATTGACAAAGGTTTGGCGAATGACGGCGCGGTGATTATGAATTTGATTTCAGCAATCGAAGGCGAAGGCTCGCTGTTTCTGCAAGCCGAATATAAAACTTACGCGGAGATTTTTCCGCAAGTTTTGGTTTTCAAAGTAAATGCCGAAAAACCCGACAATGTTTCGCAAAATTTGATTTTATTAGCTTCCAAATCAGCGAAAGTTTTTTTTGAAACTTCAGATGGGGAAATTTCCGCGTTGTTCAAAAATCTTTATGATAAATCTGTAAATGCTTCAGTTCCGGCTTTGACCGACGACCTCGCGCCGGTCGAATATTATAATTCCCGCGCCTTGAAAACAACCGAAAAGTAAAACTCAAAATTCTAACGAAAAGCCGAAATATCCATCCCGAAGCGTTCTTTAACGTAATCTTCCTGCGCTAAATTGACGTTTCGTAAATTTTCCAGACGGCGTTCGGATTTTTTGATGAGTGTTTTGGTGCGTTCCGCCATTTGTTTAATCATATTTCGACCTTCAAGCATCTCGGCAAGAACTTTTTCACGAAGGATGAAAAGTTCTGAAAGCTCGGCTTTCAGCAGTTCTGCGCGGAGTTCCTTCAAACGATTTTTGACTTGGAAAATTTGGCGAATGGCGCGGACGAGTTCGTCGCCGATAGAATCGCCCATTATCAAATCGGGCGAATCGCGGAAATCTTCCACTAATTTATTTAAGCGGTTTTGGTCGCCAGCCGAATAAGCGTCGTTTAATTTCGCCATCAAAGCGTGGCGTTTTTCTTTTTCCTTCACGTCCAAAGCCAAATCAGGATGAATTATTTTCGCCAGATTATGATAAGCCTTTTTTGCTTCGGCAGTCGGCTGCCATTTGAACGAACAGCCATCGGCGGTTTCAGCGTTGGCGGCTGATTCTTCAGCGCGTCGGCGCAGTTCTTCAGCGCGTTTTTTTATTTCTTCGTCGTCGGGAACGAGCTTGACTTCTTCTTCAGCAATCTGCGCTTCGATTTCGTCGAGTTCGGCGTAAAGCCTGCCGACTTCCATCGTGTAGTTTGCTTCAAATTGTTGGAGTTCGGCGCGAAGCTCGGTCATCGCTTCTTCGCGGAAAGCAAGCGTTTCTTTGAGTCGTTCGAGGACGCGCTTCTTCTTGGCGAGTTCGATTTCTTCCGGCGCGGCGATGTTCATAACTTCAGATTTTAACACAGAAGATTTTAGCCACGAATAACACGAATAACTCGAATTATTTACTTTCCTTAATTCGAGTTATTCGTGTTATTCGTGGCTAATTTAGGTTTGTGTTCCGACACGCGGAACTTAAATTTCGGCTTTATCAGCCTTCGACTTCGGCGAGTTTGCTGACCGAATTTTTTTCAACCTCCGCAATAATCGCCAAATTCTTAGCTTCCGTTTCGCTCACCATATCGTCCTTAAAATCGGGATTCGGCTGATACCAGGGCTGTGCCGCAAAGTATTTTTGCAGTTCCTTATCCTTAAAAACTCTGCCGTGGCGAGCGTAAATCTCGTTTCGCAAAACGCGCAAATCTTCGACAAACAAACCGCTGACCATCTCTTCCGTTATCGGCTCGTTTGAAATTTTTTCGCGCAGACGGGTTTCGACTGTTTCGATAAGTTTGACGTTTTTCAGTTCGACCGGACTGAGTTTGACCTTTGTCTGGTCGGCGAGCGGTTTATACCAATCGCGCCACTCGAAGATTGCCAGAAATCCCGGCGTGGTGAATTTGCGCCCGCGCCGCGCCCAGAATTCGTTGCGGATAAAACGCAAATCGTTGAGCGACAAACCTTTTAGCAAATCTTCGGTCAAAGCCGCGCTTTGAAACTTGTCCATATCGCCGATTGACAGAGCAACATTGCGGTTTTCATCGCGTTTGGCATTGAGCTTTTCCAGATTTTTGCGCTCGATTGCGGTCAAAATCGTCGGCGAGTAATTTGCTTTTGCCTGATACCAATAGCGTTCTTCAAAATACTTTTGCAGCCAGGGTTCATCGTCAAAACGCTTGCCGTGAATCGCTTCGACTTCGGCAATCATTATTCGCCAATCCGCCGGCGAGTCGGCATAAAGATTGTCGTCGGGAATTTCCTTCGCCTGCCACAAACGCAAATCGCCCGGCTGAACCGTCGAGTGTCGCGCGGCTTCAGCTAGACGAATCAAATCGAGATTGTCGCGCTCCATTTTGGTCAAAACCGCGTTGGTAAATCCGACTTTCGGTTTATACCAAGTTTGTTTTTCCAGATAATCTTGAATCGAGCGTTCCTTGAAAATGCGTCCGCGCTTGCCGAAGACGACTCCGCGAACGAGTGCGAGTTCGTCAACATAGCCGTCGGATTTTACTTTGCCGAGTTGGACTTTGGTAATTTTCTTTTTCGCAAAATCGAATTTGTCCCAACCTTTTTTGTTAAATTCCTTCCAGCCTTGATTTCGTTCCGCACTCAAATTTTCGCCTTGCGCCAAAAGATTTACGCCGAGCGACAACACGAAAATCAAAGAAATTATCAGTCTTTTTTTCATTTGGATTTCCTCCGTTTCTCGAATGTTCAGCGAGTCAATTTTCGATTGTTCACGCTGTCAATTTTCCACGCGCCGTCTTCCTTGACCATTTTTATCGCCAGAGTTTGATTGAAGTTGGATTTCTTGCCTTTTGGCGGAGCAAGCAAAACTTTTAGTGTCGCAACGTTTCCTTTGACGACGGCTTTGCTGGTGGTTACGTCCCAATTGTTGTCAAAATCCTGCGCGTCAATAAAATAATCCGCGCCGTATTCTTCGTAAACGGGCGCATAAATCCATTTGCCAAGTCGTTTTGAAACGGATTTAAGAACGATTCCCTTTTGTTTAATCGGGTTGCCGCCTTCGCGGTTGAGTTCTTTTAAATACCATTTGTAAAAACTTTTCGCAGTTTGTTCGGGTGTGTCCGCCGCTTTTACGGATACCGCAGCGAGGCTTCCGATAAAGAATAGAAGAAGCGCGAATTTTAATAACTTAAGTTTATTTCTCAAAATTATATTTCTCCAAATTTAACTTTCGATAATTTCAAAACTCGTCGTGATTTCCGCAGCCGGTCTGACGGTGGCGGCGACGCTGCAATATTTCGTGTCCGAAAGCTCGACGGCAGAGGCGACGGCTCGCTCGGAAACGTCGCGTCCATACACGATATGGTGAACGTGAAATTTGGTAAACGCCCGCGGATGTTCATCGCGTCTGTCGCCCGAAATCTCGATTTTATAATCGCTCACGTCTTGCCGTTTCTTTTCCAAAATTGAAATTACGTCGGCACCTGTGCAAGCAGCTATTGAAACCAGAAGCATCTCCATCGGTGTCGGCGCGGATTTCCTATCGCCTTTCACATCAATCGCTTGCGCGTGTCCGCTCGGTGTCGTTCCGATAAAAAAATCGTCGCCGGCATATTGAATTGTTGCTTTATAAATATTGTCTGACATCGAAATTTCTCTTCCCGAAACGTATCACAGTAAAAACTTTTGCGAGATTTTATCACAAGTTTGAAAATTTGTTCATTAAATTTTTCCGACCGACAAACCTTTTGGCATTAAAAGTGCTTCTTAGCTTTCAGAAGATTTTAATTCGGGTTTTTGGTGCTTTCAGAAGTAAGGAGAAAAGAGATGAAAAAGTTTAGAAGCGCGTTTTCAATTTATTTAGCGATTGGTTTGATGGTTTTCGGTTCTTTCGCGCAAGTCGGCGGGCAAACAACCAGGAACGAACGCGATGTCCGCGACATTCTGCGCCGCGTCAATTCTAAGGTTGACGATTTTCGCTATAACCTTGACGGCGAATTGAGCCGCAGTTCGGTTAACCGTGATAAGGAAGATGAAATCAACGGCGATTTGAAAAATCTCGATGACAGCATCAGGAATTTCGACAATAAATTTCAAAAGCGACGTGAAAATGCCGACGACGTTGCAAACATTTTAGAAGCGGCAAAAACCGTCAACAATTTTCTGAGCTTTAATCGTCTAAACAGCAATAAAATTCAAAACAATTGGCTGGAAGTTCGCGGTTTACTCGACCGTCTGGCTTCAAATTATCAAGTTCGCTGGAGTTGGGAAAACGGGCGCGACGCGGGTTATAATTCAAACGGCAATCGCTCTTCAAACAACTATCCTTCGACGCGCTCGAATTCTTACAATTCTAATTTAACGGGAACTTATAAACTCGACGTTTCGAGAAGCGAAAACACGCGCGAGATTGCCGACCGTTCAGTCGGCGGCAACACCCGAAATAATAAAGATTCACAAAGCGATTTGGAAAACAAACTCGAATCACCCGAACAAATTACGATTGACGTTCGTGGAAATCAAGTAACTTTAGCTTCTTCACGCGCTGCGCCGATTACCTTTACGGCTGACGGACGCGACCGCAGCGAAACCTCTAATGGCAGAACAACTCGCGTTCGCGCCACGCTTCGCGGACAGGAATTAACCGTTTCGAGTCTCGGCGGCGATAATGATTTTACAGTGGTTTTTACTTTGATTGAGAACGGCAGCGCGATGCGCGTTACGCGCCGCATCACGACCGATTACTTGAGCCAGACCGTTTTTGCCGAAAGCATTTATCAAAAAACTGATTCGATTGCGCGGCTTGGCGATACTACGGATTCGGTGGGAAATTCAAACGGCGATTATTCAAGCAACGACCAGCAAGATAATCGAAGCAATTATCCAAACAGCAATTATCCGACCACCACAACCGGACGAACCGGCGATTTTATTATTAGAAACGGAACGATATTGACCGGGATTTTGGAAAACGATATTGACGCGGGCGTTTCGCAAAACAATGACCGTTTTAAAATGACCGTGCAGTCACCGAATGAATATCGCGGCGCAATTATCGAAGGTTATCTTTCGGGCATCAATCGTTCTGGGAAAGTTTCGGGACGCTCGCAGATTACATTTAATTTCGAGCGCATCAGGTTATCAAACGGTCAGACTTACGACTTCGCCGGATTTTTGCAAAGCGCAACTGACGAAAACGGTAAAACCGTTCAAGTTGACAGCGAAGGCACGGCGCGGGGCAAAGACCAAACCAGAGAAACTGTAACGCGCAGCGGCATCGGCGCAGGACTCGGCGCGTTAATCGGCGTAATTGCCGGCGGCGGCAAAGGCGCGGCAATCGGCGCGATAATCGGCGGTGGCGCGGGCGCGGGTTCGGTAATTTTGCAGGGCAAAGACGACCTCAAACTTAGAAAAGGCGCGTCAATCACCGTGCAAGCGTCTTCACCGATTCGATAATTTTACATTCAACCGGAATAAAGAGATGAGCGACTAGATTTAGTCGCTCATCTCCTTTTTAAATTTAAACGAACAAAGTAAAAATGACGACAAAAAATTATTCATTCAAATTTTCGTCCATAAAATCACTTCACAATGTTTTCCGAATTGCTAAACTGTAAATCTATTTTGCCTGCATCAAATCCGTAAAAAGTCTATGAACCAAAATTTACCCGCGCCGCAATTTATTCCGCTTGAATTTCAACATCTTTCGATTGAACGGCAACGCGAGAACGCTGATGAATTGTTTGAAAACTTAAATCGGCGCAGAACCGTGCGCGATTTTTCAGACGAAAAAGTGCCGATTGAACTCATTGAAAAAGCGATTATGACTGCCGGAACTGCGCCTTCGGGAGCAAATTTGCAGCCATGGCGTTTTGTCGTCGTGCAAAATGCGGAAATCAAACAAAAAATCCGCGCCGCCGCCGAAAAGGAAGAATACGAAAGCTATCACGGGCGAATGTCGGCAAAATGGCTGCGTCGGCTCGCGCTACTCGGCACAGATGAACACAAACCTTTTCTCGAAATCGCACCTTTCCTGATTGTTGTTTTCCGTATCAATTCAATTATCGAAAACGGTGAAACAGAGCCGACTTATTACTCGCAGGAATCGGTCGGCATCGCTGTCGGAATGCTTTTAACCGCTCTGCACAACGCCGGGCTTGCAACCTTGACGCACACGCCCAGCCCGATGAAATTTTTGCAGGAAATTTTGCAGCGTCCAAAAAATGAAGTGCCGTTCGTGCTGATTCCCGTCGGTTATCCGGCTGACGATGCGAAAGTGCCGAATATCAAACGCAAAGAATTGAGCGAGATTATGCAGGTAATTTAGTATCGTTTATTTGACCGCAGTTTGTTGGAAAATCAAACCGCCGAGACGCAGAGGCGCAGAGAAGATAAAAAACTATTTCTTAATTTATTGTTTTAAATCTCTGTGTCTCTGCGTCTCGGCGGTAAAAATTCTCAGCCGAGTTCTGATTACTTGAATTCCGCAATTACCGGCGTATGGTCTGACGGGCGTTCCGCACCGCGCGGCTTTCTGTCAATCCAACAGCCGACGCATTTTTCCGCCAGACTCTTTGAAGTCCAAATGTGGTCAATCCGCAAACCTTGATTTTTAAAAAACGCGCCTTCGCGGTAATTCCACCACGAAAAGAGTTTTTCGTCGCCGTTGATTTTTCGGAAAACATCGGTAAAGCCCCACTTTTTGACATAATCGAGCGCGGCGCGTTCCGGCTTTGTAAAATGCAGTTTACCTTCCCAGAACGCCGCGTTCCAAACATCTCGTTCATCGGGCGCGACGTTGAAATCGCCGCACAGTAAAACGTCGGAATCCGCCGGACAGGTTTCGTCGAAAAATCTTCTCAATCTTTGCAGCCAATCCAACTTAAAGGTGAACTTGTCCGTCCAAAGCTCCGTCCCGTTCGGAATGTAAGTGTTGACGATGCGAATGTTTTCAACTGTCGCGGCAATCAATCTTTTCGGTGAATCTTCCGCGTCGTCGGGGAAATTTTTTTGCACGTCTTTTATCTCGTGTTTAGACAAAATCGCCACGCCGTTATATGATTTCTGCCCGATAAAAGCAGCGTGATAACCGGCGATATTTATCGCCTCAAGCGGGAATTTTTCGTCAACACATTTCGTTTCCTGCAAACATAAAACATCAGTTTCAGTAGTTTTCATCCAGCTCAAAACTTGCTCGAGCCGGATAGCGATTGAATTGACGTTCCAGGTTGCGATTTTCATTTTTATATTACCAAAGGTAATTAGTGGTAAATGGTAAGTGGTAAATGTTTGGATTTTCATTTACCGCTTACCGCTGTTTCTACTGTTTCTTTCCCAAAAAATGCCGTCAGCATAACCTTGAATTGTTCTGTCTATTTCAGCTAAATCAAGTCGCTTTTCCGCCAATAAACAATAATTTTCGTCGGCTTCAATTGCAACAAAGTTGCGATTTAATTTTTTGGCAACGACGGCGGTTGTGCCGCTTCCGAGAAACGGGTCGAGAATCAAATCGTTTTCGTTTGAGCTTGCCAAAATTATTTTCGCCAGTAGTTTTTCGGGTTTTTGTGTCGGATGCACCGTGTTTTCGGGCATTGACCAAAACGGCACGGTCAAATCCGTCCATAAATTTGACGGCGCGGTTAAGCGAAAATTTCCGCCCGCGCTCTGCTGCCAATCTTTCGGTTTGCCGTTTTCAGTGTAAGGCGCGAGAACTTTGCGCTTGATTTTCACGGCTTCCGTGTTAAAAACATAATCGTCGCCGGCGGTGAAAAACCAAATGTCTTCCGCCGCGTTTTTCCAATTCGATAACGCGCCGCGCCCTTTTTCGCGCTCCCAGGTAATGCGGTTGCGAAGTTTGAAATACTTCGCCCCGACTCTTTGAATTGCCGAAGCCGAACGCCAATCGCCGCAAACGTAGACCGAAGCCGTCGGTTTCAATAATCGAACTGTTTCTTTGAGCCAGGAATCAAGCCAATTTTCGTAATCTTCGAGCGAAGTTTGCCGGAAGGAATTTTCTCCGAAATTTTTTGTCAGATTGTAGGGCGGGTCGGCAAACATTAAATCAAAACTGTTTTCCGGCAAGCGTTTCAAAATCTCAAACGCATCGCCACAAATAATTTTGTTTTGAAAGTTTTTTAGATTGGTTTCCGAATAGACAATACGCCTTCGATAAATTTCAATTTCCTGTTCGGTAAGATTAATCGTGCGGTTGCGAGGTGCGCGTTCTTTATCGTTTTGAGCAATCATTTATTATCAAAATTGCCTGCGCTTTAGAATTAAAAAGAATGCGGACGAGAAGAATCGAACTTCCACGAGATTGCTCCCACAGGCTTCTGAGACCTGACTTTCACGTCAACGCAACACCAAAGTTAAGCATTTATCGGTATAAAATCAAGATAGCGATAAATTGAACTTTTCAAATTTAGCACTCTTTTAGGCTTTAGCGCAATCGTAAGCGCAACTTTAAGCGCAACTCGAAAACAGTGTAGGAAGCCGAAAAACAGAGGCTAAAATGAAGGAACGAACAGGACAAATTAGTGAAAACACGAAAACAGGAATTTGGACGGCGCGAGTTTGTTATAAAAATACCAATGGTAAACGAACGGCTATACAACGAACGGCTGACAACAAAACAGTTGCAAAGAAACTTTTGAAGCAGTTGTTGGAAAAGTTGGATGCCGGAGGTCGTAAAGCGATAGATGCAGAGAAGCTAACTTTTAACGATTTGGCAGACTATTACGAAAAGCATTACGCGAAACCTGCAAAGTTTATTGATGATAGAAAGGTTGAAGGAATGCGTAATGTAAGTCGGGTTAAAGGATTCGTCAAACTGTTTCGAGAATACTTTGGGAAAATGAAAATAAAGCAAATCGGATATGAAGAGATTGTAGCTTTTAGAAGCTATCGTTTATCAATTCCGACGCACTACAAAACGACTCGAAACATTGCCACGATGAACAGAGAGCTATCCAACCTTAGACGTATTTTTAACATTGCTATTCGTCAAGGCTGGCTTATGAGAAATCCTGTCAATATGGGTGAACCGTTAATTGACCGTTCAGCAGAAAGACGCAGAACAAGGGTTTTATCTTTGGAAGAGGAAAAGAGATTGCTTGAGGCTTGCACAGGCAAGAGAAAACATATCAGACCGTTGATTATTTGTCTGCTCGATACAGGCGCAAGACGGGGCGAAACTCTTAAACTTAAATTCTCGGATTTAGATTTTCAAAACAGGTTGATAACCTATCAAGCCTTGAATACGAAGACACTAAAAACACGGCAGATTGCTATGACGACTCGCGTTTATAATGAACTTTCAAAGCTATGGGAAGATTCAAGTAAAAATGAGGATGAGTTAGTATTTAAGTTCAGAGATGTGAGAAGTTCTTTTGAGAACGCCTGTATAGATGCAGGTATTCCAACGGGAAGACCGTTTGGAATTACCCCACATAGCCTTAGACACTCCGCTGCGACCCGTTTAATCAATAATCACCTGCCAATTCAAATGGTCAGTCGTATTTTGTCGCACGAAAACCCGCAGACAACATACCGTTATCTGTCATCAACCGATGAAACATTACGACAGGCAGCATCAATCTTTGAATCAATTCAAAATCCGGCTTTTAATGATTCTCAAATTGAATCGGATTTAATCAACTAACTTTGGAATTAAGGAAGTCAATTAGAGTGAGTTTTACTAGGTTTTTAGCTACAGAAACTAAGTTCTTTGTTGCTAATGGTTTACAGCTAAACCATTGCAAATAAAGGATTTATTTTACGAAAAGTCGTTTGACATTGCTCAGACCTTCCTTTATACTATTTGAAGTTGAGAGAAACATATTACTTAGTTTTCGCTCACAAGATTTAAGACAGTTTGAGGAATAAAATGTAAATAAAAGTCACTAAATTAAAGGCTTGTTAAAGCCCTGTTGTTGACGTGTATTTATTCCTCGCAAGTCAACGACAGGACTTTTGTTTTTCAGGTCTTGATAGATAGTTCTTGATGCTAGGTTGCGCGGCAGTCTGGCTTAAAAATAGTTAAAGGTAAGTTTCATTCCGTTTTGCCGACTTGGTGAAACTTACCTTTAGTTCTAATTGGCTCAAACGGCTTTTTGCGTCCGTCGAGCAAGGCTCGTAGTGTGCCTCTTCTTACTTCTAATTATAGCAGTAGAGGTAATACAACGCAAATAATAAAAAATCAAATTATGAAAACAAAAATTGATATTGCAAGAAGGTCAAACTCGGAGCATAGATGCGCCGCTGAATTTGGCAAACCATTAACAACCAACCTTTTTTCGAGAGAAGAAAGTCCCAATATAGGAGGAAAACCAATGTTCAAATTAACGCCGATTACAAATGAAGAGAAGCCATCAGTAGCGACAACTACTGACAGCTTCATTACTAAAACATATGAAATTGAAAACGAATCCGATTACCAAAAGGAAAACGCTTTCGTAGATACAACTATACAGAATTTCCTATTTGAAGGCAACATTCACAATACCGTAGTAATTGAATGTGCCGGGCATAAAACCACAGACCCAGAGGAAGCAGGTAGCTGGGCTTTCGTTGCCCTCGATGAAAACCTTGACATTATTTATGAAGACTATGGAACATTAGATGAATTTGAGGGTGGATACCAAGAATTCAATGATTATGTTGCAGTCATTAAAGCTCTCGAATGGCTGCTCTCGCTTCCAGATGTGATTGAAAACATCATCGTAGCAACTGATTCCGAGTTTGTAGTCGAGCCTTGTCCACTTAGTTGTCATTGCAACGACTTTGTATCAACTGAGTTGAAGCGTGAACTTTTCGAGTTAATGAGTGAGACCGGTGTTACTTGGATAAGTTTAATTCCAAAAGAAAATAATAAAGCCGCCGACCTAGCGAATCGCGTTTTAGCAGAATCGAGAAGCAGAGTTTTTGGAGAAGTTTCCGAGATAGAGAACTACGCTTAGATATAGCTCCATTCTGCGTAGAATTGGGCTAGAAACGCTCTTTACTAAAAAGCAATGGTAAGGCTAGATTTTGTTAGAATCCCGCTTGCGGCGCAGTAGATGGTCTCTAACAACAGTTTCTGTAAAAGATTGATTCTAAAGAATTTTAGTTTTGAGATTTTTAGAATTGGTGTGTAGAAAAAGCTGAATTACACGGTAGTTCGGCTTAAATGAGAAAGGGCAAATTTCAAATTAGTTTGACGGCTTACGTGAAATTTACCCTCTTAACTTTAACCGTTTTCACTGGGCTATTTATGTCCAGTGAAACGCTAGGCTTAGACTGCCTTGCTGTATTCATTATAGCAATGTCCACCAGTCTATTCAAATTAGAGGAGGGACAATATGATTTTAGTCACAGCGGAAAACTTAGTAGCCATAATGTTGGAACTAAGACATCAAGGTAAGGATATAAACAAAAACATTAAACCACTGATAGAGAAACTTGAGTATTGGTTTGGACAATATCCGAAAGGATTTGCCAAGCATTGTGAACCAAGAAAAGACCAAGACAATTTAGATGGTCTTAGCTGGACACAGGAATTATCAGTAAGCAAGCATCTCTTCAAGAAAGCCTTCAAGGAAATTGGAGTCTGTTATTTATCCCCTGAGCAGTTTGAACAGGCAGAGGATAAGTTTCAGGGAAAGTTTTACTGTAGCGTTTTGCACCTGTCGAACAACCATAGAACCTTCTATCACCGTAATCCCAAGTTAATCGCGGCGGTAAGAAAGAAGTGGTTTGACGGCATTGAACGAAAGAAATGGTTTGATGAAATCGAACTAATGGTTAAACACAATAACGAAAACTTAGGTTTAGACCGATAGAATTTGGAACTTGAAAAGGGTTTGGCTTTATTGCTAAACCCCGCTCAAGATTTTCAGGAGGACGTTAAAAAAATGCCGGAGAATGTAAATTTGAGAGACGATGTGATTCTTAGTGGATTATTCAGAAAACTTGGTCTAAAGCCTAACCAGTGTGAGTTGATTAGAGCTTTCATTTCGGTTTCTAAAGGTGAAACGAACTTTGAAGTCTCACACGCTGAATTGGCACAGATTCTTTTCAATGACAATTCAACTAAATTTAAGGCGAACAAAGAGAAAGTAAGCTACTGGCTTGAAACTCTCCAAGAGTGGCAGGAAGAAAATGGTTTGGAGCTTATTCGGGTAGTGGAAAAAGGTCATCGAGAAGTAACTGCAAATGGCAGGTTTGCTTTCCCTAAAACTAAATACCAATTCGTAATGCTAGGCGAGATTGTAAAGCTGCTTCATTCAACCCAAGAAGGTTTAGAATCTGATATAGAAAGTGCTGTTTCGAGACTTAGGGAGCAATACATACCATCCGAAAAGCCTAAGCCGTATCATCCTAATCATTTAAGAAAGAAAGCGAAAAACACAATCTTAACGTTGGTCAAAAACATTTTCAACTATGCCATCCAGGTAGAAGAAAATCCGGTTGAATCGTGTCAGGACGTATTGAATGACGCTTGGGAAAAATTAAACGCGATGGAAGGCGAATGGAGTGAACAGCAGAACCGTCAAAAGAGAATCGCTGAATTTGAAACTCTTCTCAATGAAAATGATGCTGTCGAAGATGAAGGAGAGTTAGCATTGAGATTTTAACTTCAATTTTTACCGGACAGAAAATTACCCTCTTATAACTACAAGTATCCCTATACGCTTCAATGAAATGATTTATATGAGGTTGTCCAAAGCAGAGTAATAAATTATGAAATTACCATTGAAACGAGTTGTTCTATCACCGAATCGAGACTTGATTTTAGGGAATGTTTATCTCAATCCTAAAAAGATTGAGAACATTTCTAAAAACGAGTTGTTAAATGCTGCTTTGTTCTATGCAAAATTAGGATTGCCTGTCTTTCCACTTCATAACTCTACTTTGAGAAATGGTGAAGCTCGATGTTCTTGCAGGGATTGGAAAGTGTGTAATAAAGCAGCCAAGCACCCTCGAACAAGATTTGGTCATACGGAAGCTACAACTAATGAAAGGACAATTAAAGACTGGTGGGCTAAATACCCAGATGCAAATATCGGAATGTTGACCGGAGTTCAAACGGGTATTCTAGTGCTTGATGTAGATTTAATACACGGTGGTGAGCAGTCTTTAGAATATCTTCAAGAGGATTACAAATATCTATTGAAAGATAAATACACTCCACTTCCTGCCACTTTAACGACTTTTACCGGGTCAGGCGGAAGGCATTTGTATTTCAAGTTCCCGCCAGATTTAAGAGACATTGCAGGTTCGGCATCTGAAATTGGTGAAGGGTTAGACATCAGAGCGAATGGAAACTATATTATTGCCGCGCCAAGCAAGCATATAAGCGGTAGAACATATTCTTGGTTCGGTGTAGATACACCAATAGAAGATGCACCGGACTGGCTTATTTATGAAATTATAAAAATTGGTAAAAGAGAAAGCTCTAAATCTGAAACTCCGAAGCAGGATAATCCGACTGCTTCAAATTATTCAAAATCAGTTTTAACCGAGAGAATTTCTGAGGGCAAACGGTATGATTACCTTTTTAGAAAGGTCTGCGGGTTGGTGAATAGCTATAATAAGGAAGATATACTGAGACACGCTTTTGAAATCAATGTTAGTAGCTTTGAAACTGAATTACCCGAAAGAGAAATTGTTAGGCTCGTCAATGACGTTTATAAAAGATATGGAAATTCCAAATAAACACTCACTGGATAGGGGTATGCCATTCCCATTTAATCTTGTGTTTTGACTCGACAAAAAAAAATCAAAATTCAAAAAAAAGTAAACTCTTTACTTTTGTAGAAAAGTTTCATCAACAGCAAGTCGCCCTAAAACCATTTTGAGTTAGGAAACATAAGCGATTTATACGAATAGTTGGGTAATAGTGAACTTTGCGCTTCTATTTGCTCCCTCTTAAGGTTTGAAGGTTTCTCGCTTCTTTTGGTCTTCGGCTTTTTTCTGGTCTTTGAACATTTATCTTTAATTAGCTTTCGCTGCATTGTTTTGGTCTAAAACGATAGAGTTTTCTCCTGTTTTCAAATCAACTTGTAAATTCCAAACTGCTCTGCCGCCACGAGTTTCAGAATTGCCATACAAGTAATATCTTCCTGGATTTATGTCTTTCAGTTGTGCTTTGCCTTGAAAGTCTGTTTGTATTCTATACTTCACATATTTAGGAATTACATCATTTGTAAGGGAAGCAAATTCATTTCTATTAACAACCGGATAAACAAGGTCATTCAACTCGTAATATCTCTTTCTTGCAACTCCACCCAGACTTTTTGCTTGCACTTCACCTTGTTCTTTGAATATCTCATTCAAGTCCCTGTCGAGCAAGTAAAATTCTTGTCGCGCTATTGGTTGAACACCGCCCATTTTATACACGATTGCAGCTTCCAAATTCAAAGCTGATTTAGACTGAAATGGTTTAAGTAAGGAACTTGAGCAGGCTGTATGGAACGCAACTGTAATCGTAAGAATGAAAGCCGGAAAGAGTATGGTAAGTTTTTTCATTTTGATATTTTCTGTTCACGGAGAATCTGATATTTTCTAATTTGCTGATGTTACAAACTAGGAAAACTGGCGCGTGATAAATGCCGTTGAGTCAAAATATAGACTCGCGGCAAATTATTTAGGCAGACCAATCTTACAGCCATTTGGCTGGAAAATCAAAGAGTTACGCTCAAGTTGTTCTCATTTAGGAGGTAAATCCTAGATGGGAACAAAATCACGCCCGAAGCCGGAGAAACTTGCGGCAAAATTATTGAAAATTAGAACTGATGCGGGACTTTCACAGGATGATTTTATAGATAGGCTTGGCTTACGGGGTGTTTTGGTTAGTGCCTCAGTATCACAATACGAGCGCGGTGTAAGAGAGCCTTCATACGTCGTGCTACTGAAATATGCAAAGTTTGCTGGAATTTCAACTGATTACCTTATTGATGATGAATTAGAACTACCGAACCAATTTCTAGGCAAGCAAAAACAAAAGTAGTATCTACTTCCTAGCCTTCATTAGATTTTCTTGGCTGGTTTAACTTTTCCTTTGCCCGATTCATTTTTAGCGTTATCAATCTTATAAATCGGGTCGCCATTTTTATCTACGTCGGGAACTTTCTTTAGTCGTTTCTTAAGTTCTTTGTCTTCCATAATTTTAATATCCTCAAGTGCCGAATCAGAAGCAGAGTTTTATTAGACTGCCGAACAGCTAAAATAAATCTTTAATAATTTTTGTGAGTTATTTACTTTTACGTCTGCCGTCTGGCTCTTTGGCTACGCCTTTGAACGGCTTTCCATCTTCTTTTACGTCCATAAATTCGCCATCGTGCGGACTGTCTGCATCCCGATTACGTTTGGTGAAATCACCCGTTTTAGGATTCTCGCCTTGAGTTCGTTTATCAACTGAACCTTCCCGTGAACCTTTTCCTGTATTCTTTGCCATTATTTATACCTCTCAAGAACTAGAGTTGAAATCTACCGAACCGATAAATTTGAACAAAAATATAGCATAGAATTGTTGCAGTGACAAGAATTTGTTGCGATTATGAAAAGCAAAAATTCGACTGCATTTATAAACTTCTGGACATCTGTTTGTATCCTATGTTATACATTGTTTCATAGACAGAACGATTTATTTACAATGCTGGCAGATGAAAGCCGAAATGAAATCTCAAAGATATACAACATCTATTAAGGAAGTTCTGCAAATTTACAAATGAAGTTATGGTATTTTTGTAAATGAAATAAAGTGTAAATTATGAGCCACACATTACTCTCTTTCCGAGAAGCCTTGAGGCTTTCAGCAAACCAAAATAAACGTCATTTATTAACGGGTAACGGGTTTAGTATTGCCTGTAGAAGTAACATATTTAGGTATGATTCTCTTTTTGAACAAGCTGACTTTTCCGCGCTCAATCCTAATATCAAAAAGGTGTTTGAGGTTTTGGATACAAAAGATTTTGAAGTTGTAATGAGATACTTGCATAATTCCATCGAAATTTTAAGAATTTATGCTCCCGAAACTAAAGACCTTATAAAAGAATTGACTCAAGATGCAGAGGCTCTTAAAGATGTTTTGGTAAATGCCATAGCTTCAAGTCATCCTGAACATCCCTCAAAAATCTCTGATACTGAATACTCTAAATGCAAAACCTTCTTATCCAATTTCCAAGATATTTACACTTTGAATTATGACCTCTTGCTTTATTGGACTTTTATGCACTTCCAAAATTCAAGAGAGATTATCTCAGACGATGGTTTTAGAACGCCCGAAACTGGAAAAGAAGATTATGTCTCTTGGGACATAGAGAAAACCAATCAGCAAAATTTATTTTACCTTCACGGCGCACTTCACCTTTTTGATGCTCGTGCTGAATTGAAGAAATTTACTTGGATAAACACAGGCATAAAGTTGATTGACCAGATAAGAATGGCACTTAATAATGGTTTCTATCCTCTTATTGTTTCCGAAGGAAAAAGTATAGAAAAAGTTGAGAAAATAGTGCATAGCAACTATCTTTCGAGAGGAATGAGAAGTTTCTCTAGTATTGGTTGCTGTCTTTTTATTTACGGACATTCTTTAGCAATCAATGACAGTCATATTTTGAATTTAATACCTAAAACAAAAATCAAACAGTTATTTGTTAGTTTGTATGGTGAAATCACGGACAAAGCTAATCAAGAAATAATTTTGACGGCGGAGAGATTAGTTGCACAAAGAAGAGGCAAAACGCCCATTGAACTTCATTTTTACAATTCCGAAACTGCAAATGTATGGAATTAGTTTTTAGTTAAAAATCATACTATTAAAATTATAAAAAATATGTGCGGAAGATTTACGAATAAGGCTAAGCCCGAACAAATAAAAACTGAATTTAAGATTGAAACTAAAAACCCGAATCTATTTCAACCTAGATTTAATATCGCTCCGGCACAAATGATTGATGTTGTGTTTGCACCTGAAAGTGAGCGCATTCTTTCACAGCTTAAATGGGGACTCGTTCCGAGTTGGTCAAAGGATGCTCCTACTTCTAAAGGTTTAATAAATGCCAGAGCCGAAACTTTGACAGAAAAACCATCTTTCCGAGAAGCCTTCAAAAGCCACAGATGTATCATTCCTGCTTCTGGATTTTATGAATGGCAGAAGAATGGCACAAGGACAAAACAACCTTTCTATTTTTATCTGAAAGAAAAAGAGGTCTTCGGATTCGCAGGGCTTTGGGAAGAATGGCTAGATAAACAAACCGGAGAATTACTTGAGACCTGCACGATTATTACAACCGAAGCAAATGAAGTGTTAAAGCCTGTCCACGAACGGATGCCCGTTATTCTAAAAACTAGAAATTATGATGAATGGTTAGACACGAAAGTAAAAGATACAAGTAGGCTTCGAGAATTATTAAAGCCTTACCCTGCGAAAGAAATGGACTCCCACGCAGTTAGCAAAAGCGTAAATATACCTGATTCTGATTCACCTGAATTGATTGCGCCTTTGAATAGTCTTTAACTATGGATTATCTAGGAAGTGAAAAATGAACGACGAAGCCTTATTTATTCGCACATTAAATGACTTGCACAAATCAATCAACTCAGATGATGAATACGAAGTTTTACGCGCTTCTGCCCTAATTCGTCAGTTGTTTTTAGATGGAAGTAATTCTTTGTTCGATAGAGTTAATCGCATTCATCGGACTAAACTTTTATTTGATATTGCTGAGTTTGATTTAGCTAAAAACCTTATACCAACACCGGACATTTGGGTATCTTTCCAAGAGCTTGACCCAAAAGGCGCACCCCCGCATTGGACACATAAAAAGTTAAAACGCGATGATTTTTTTGCTTTCATAGTCGCAAGAATTGAAGGACACGAATACTCAATCAGAGAACTGATAAAATTTGCAGCTAATACAATGGGCGGAGTTCATTCCGGGACTTCAACTGACGACAAGGAAAAGAATCTTGAAAAGTTAAAAGGTTTATACGTATTCTCGAACATTAGCACGGCGCTTTTATTTGTAAATGCTGTCGGGCGGAACATTTTAGAAGCTCTAACGCCTCTAAGGAATAAAATTATTGGTATTGAAAGATTCGAGAATGCTAAAGGTCTTTCTTTGTTTTTTGCTATTGTATTGCTCCCATTACCCGACAAAGAAAATTTTATTCACGATGTAGGAATCGAAGAGAATCGTAATAGATTATCTATTTTTCTGAATTCTAGCGGTGAACTATGTTTGAGATACATCAATTCTGTTGGACGAAGGTATTTGTTAAACGCAGGTTCGGAAGGATTTGCCTATTACTATGGTCAAAGAACCTTCTTGTCATTTCAAGTAAGTTACAGTGAAACAGAGTTGTTTTTATGTATTGAAGATGAAGGATGGCAGCACATTGAAATTCAACCTATTATTTCAAGTGAGTTTTCTCAGGAAACTTTTGATGAGCTAAATACGGTAGTTGGTTCTAATGTTACAGGTAAAGCAGAAACACATATGGAACTGATTCGTTATTGTATTTATTCTCGAATTTTAACTTTAGATGAACAAAGGCAGCTAAAGGATGAATTGACAAAGGATTTTAACCATAAGGAAATCACGGTAGCAAATTTTGAGGGAAACCAATTTTACTATTCACAAACACATCCAAATTTTGTAAAGACAGCCTAAACGATTAGCATATTTGCTTTCTTTGGCTCTAAAAATTCTTCGAGCGCAATCTACGATTTATCGAAATCACCTATTTGTTTGGATTAGATTTTTCAACTCTTTCATTGATAATGTCTTATCTTTATATCGGTGAATCATCGCGTGGCAATTTGGACAAACAACGGTTAAATCTGTTTCGGGATTAACCTTTTGCGGCTTTTCAAATTGAGAAACGGGCTTGATGTGATGAACGTGAATAAAATCTTTGCCGTGTGAGCCATAGGTTTTTTCAAAATTGAACTTGCATCCTTTACAAATGTATCCGTGAATTTTAATTGCCTGCTCACGGTTTTTTGGGATTCGTTCGTAGTATGTAACGTATTTCTTCTTTTTGTTGCCTTCAACGTAAGATTCAAATTCGTCGGCATCAGTTTCATCCGTAGCTGATTCATCTTTCCAAAGAGCTATTTCCTTTTCGCTAAAAGTTTCAACCGGCTCAATATCTCCCAAAAGTGTATCGAGCAGAGCGGCGGAGTGTGGAGTGAGTTTTCTAATAACACGCAAAGTTTGCCTGTCGAGTCTATCTTTTGATTCAAAAGTTAGACGTTTCGTTTTACTGCCATCAAAAAATTCAAGTTGTTTGGTTATTACTAATGGAACTCTTAAATCCCAAAGCATAGCTGTTGCTTCTGAGGCAATAATATGTTCGTCCGCTTGCCAAAGTTGTTCGGGTTTTAATCCGGTAATTCTTGCAGCCTCATTTATACCACAATACTTGCCGACAATGAGCTTTCCACAAAGATAAAGCAGACCTTCTTTGATTGTTACGACATAACCAACATCACCTATTTTGATATTGCATTTATGAAAGTCGTTGCCGGAAAGATGTTCAAGAAGTGTTCCCGGAAAATTAGAATTACGATTTTTCTCCCAAGTTTCGTTTTTCCAATAATGTGTAAAGTAATTCATAAAAATTATATTTGTTTCGGCTCTAATAGTTCTTTGACCTAAACTTAAAAAGAGTTTCGTTGTTTTGATGATTTATGTGATTCGGCAATCTTATTAAGAATTCTATCTATATCTGATTTCGTTTTGAATAGATTCAACCTAACAAGCTCTAACGCTTTTTGAACGCGACTTAAAGAGGGCTTTTGACTTACCTTTTGCTTTTCCAAAAGACTGCTTCTAATTGCTTACAAAACAAAATTCTAAAAATGACACAATTTTTGTCATTTCCTAAACGGCTTCAAGCTCATTATTTTCTGCATAATCTTCTTGTATTTCTACTGACATAGTTCTATCAACTTCTTGCTCTATAACTCTTTTCTTTAGTTCGCGGCTGATAGCTTTGGCTCTTTGTTTAAGAAATTTTTCATAGTCATTATCCCAAATTCCAAATTTATCAAGGTCGTTTATTAAATGAGATTTCATTGTTTCGGGCAGTTCGCGGTTTTTTCGGGAAAAACTTTTCATATATTGCGATGGTGGTTTAGCTCCAATCTCCCTTTTATTCAAGTAATCATCCACTATTGTTATGTTCAAAATATGATTTATGTAGAAGTCTTTACTTTCCCAATTAAGTTTCTTATTGAGATAGGCTTTCGGGAAAAAATGATGGTAATTTTTACTGTTGGCTTGTTTCAGCCAGTTGTTATCAACCCTGACCAAAGAATCATCAACAAATGATTTTGGTTGAAAATAAGCATATAGAGAAAGCAGTGCTTTGATATAACTTCTGCTTGCACTAAATCCACCATTGTTTTCAATGAACTCTGGGGAGACATCTACTGCCCAATCATAACGAGGCAACTCACCTTTCAAAATAACATCAATTTTTTTCGTATCCTGCGCGAGCTTTGCTTCTACACCAGAAGTATATCTTGTTCCCAAAGATGCTCTCCAAAAGAAATCTTGCAGGTATTTTTGTTTATCACCTGTCGGTTTGTTTTTGTGGTGATAAAAAAAGTAGGCAAACGGAACAATCAAAGCGTTATAAGGAAGCATTTGCGAGACAGGAACTCGATAAAAGTTTTTGAAGTAATCTACAGTTGCTTCAATAGCATTAACAGCATCATCCCAAATATCAATAAATTTATGTTTATTAAGTTTGAGAATAGTCCTTTTATTGCATTCTTTCTCAAGCAAAATGGAAACAGTTTGAAGAACCGTCGCGTCAGAAATAGTTTCATAATCTACTTCCGATAATCTTTCAATTAACTTTTTGTATTTTTCCGCAAGGTCAAAATCTTTGTCGGAATCAAATGTTTTGGCAATCATAATTTCAAACACAGTAAGAGGTTTTCCACCTTCATTGATGCGTGTGAAAATTTCGGTTGCAATATCTAGCGGCGCGTCCCGAACAAGTATTATTGAGTAATTGTAAGATTCTATTCTAGTTCTGTAATCCTGCAATTTGGGGTGATATTTTTTGTCAAACTGAAATAAAAGTGAAAGTTCACCGTAAAGTAAATCTTTCAATCTTATGATGGCGGCTTGGTCTAAATTTTCTTTGTCAACTACGACAACATCATCATCGTTATCTTCGTCCGCCTCAAGATTTATGTAAATATCGTCGTAATCTTCAAGTTTTTCTCCACGTTTGATTTTAAGTCCTTTTAATGTTGCAAAAAGAGTTGTCAAGCGTTGTTGTCCGTCCAATACATAATCAAGGAACTCGCTTTCACTTAATGCAGGCAAACTAAAGTTTCCCAAATCTCTAATAGAACGCAGTCTTTCTTTTGTTCGCCAAAATATGAATGTTCCAATGGGATAGCCTTTAATTATGCTATCCATTAGCTTTGCAGACTTTTTCATATCCCAAACAAATTCTCTTTGGAACTGTGGAATTTTAATTTCGCCCTTTTCAATGTCTGCGATTAGTCCTGTAAAGGTTCGACTGATAGGTTCAGGTAGCTTCATATATTTGTCTTGTTTTAATTTTCCAGTTTTTCTAAATTTTTAACTCGTATAACTGAATTACGCAGTTGTAATTTCAAGCAGAGATTTTACTATTTTCGTTGTTTCCAAGCTGACGGTAACAATTCTTTTTATGAGTTTCACAATATATTGCTTATTGTCTTCGCGGTTTGGGTCGTTTGTGATGCCTGAGCGTTTATCAGTCGAGACTTGGTATTGGTCAACAATCCAATCGAGCGCGGAACGGTTTCCTAAGCGGTATTCGTGAGTTTCCGGCGGTATTCCGGCTAAGGTTAGGAAATCATTATAGACAATTTGCGTCTTGTCTTTATTGTAGCGCATTTTCTCAACGCGCCAGTCAACTTTCTCCGCTTCGTTTTCAATCATTTCAAGCGGATATTCGGCTTGGGTTTCGTAATTTATGTGCAGGTCGGCAAGTTTCTTTCCGGCTTCGGTGAAACTGTAAAAGTCAGGCGCGTAAGGAATTCTCGGCAGTTCGCGTTTCAGATTAGCGGCGTATTTTTCGCGGTATTCGGGATGATGCAAAACGGCGTAAGTGTAATAAAAGATGTTCCATTTTGAGATTTGCTTATCGTTGTAATGAGTTTGAAATTGTTCTAACGCCCAATCAGTGATATTTTCGCGGCGATTGCTTCCGTCTTCGTTGTAAATATAAAAAGGAAATGACTGTCCGTTTCTGCCGCCGATAAAAACGTCGGGAATCAAAGAAGTTACTATTACATTGAAAGGTATTTGGGTATGATTTATAACCGAAATCACTAAATTTTCATTCTCACTTTCAACAGTTGGAAAGAATGAAGGTATTCCATAAACCTCTTCGTTTAATACACGGTCAAAATACAAGTTTGTTTTCTTGAAAGGACGATGAACCGCTTTTCTAATTTGATTTTTATTTGGTTTGATTTCCTTTCCGCGCAATAAATCAAGTTTCAAATCACGACTCCAAGAAAGTTTCTCGTTATCAATACTTACGAAATCGTCAACTTTTTCTTTTCTGTCTGTCCGAAACCAGCGAAACATTTGTTCATTGTAAAAAGCACTCGTTTCCTCGATATTTTTAATCAAAACGTCTTCATCGAAGTTATAACACCAAGAATCACGACAAGTTGCAACGCCGCGACTGTATTTATTGAAGATTGCAGTTTCGAGATTGTCATTTGCTTTGCCTTCCTTGTCTCCAATCGGAATGAAAGTATCAAATTCGTCGTGCATTCCTTCGGTCAACCAATCGTGTCTTTGATTCGGTTTGATTTTCTTAGTTTCCAGCCCTGAAATTGTTTGAGCATCTTCAATAAACTTAAATTTCTCAACTCGTTTGGCTTTCCAATCAACTTCGGCATAGTAAGTTCCGCGTTTTTTCTCGGAGGTTTTTTCGTCCGTCTTATGCTTCACAAAAAACGAAACTGAAATTCCAACCATTGCCGCTAATCCGAAAACTGTATGCGCTTCACCGATTGGAATGCCTTCGCGCATCGAATCTTGACGAACATCGCCTTTGAGGTCAACGAGGTATATCAAATCAAAATCCTTTCCCAGATTTTTCCGCATTCCGTCGAAAGAGAGTTTGTCTATAAAACTGCTGTTCGTAACAAGAGCAACGATGCCGTCATCATTGATTTTATCGGTTGCCCAACGAATTGCTTTAACATACGGGTCTGAAAGCGCGTTCTTATTTGTGGCTTTTGAATCTTTGGCGTAAGTTTCCGCAACTCTTTTATCCAACACTTTGTATTTACGATTTTTGTTGTTGTCGTTTTCGTTCAGTTGCCCGACATTGTAAGGCGGATTACCAATGATAACCGTTATTGGAGATGCTTTTTGTTTCCTAATGCGTTCCGTGTTCTCTTCCGTCATAAATGAAAGCGTTTGCTGCTCGGCTTCGGCAAGTCCGAAAGTGTCAACCAGGCAAATTCCTTCAAACGGTTCGTAACTTCCAATTTTCTCAAAATATTCGTGTTCAATGTTCATCGAAGCAATGTAATAAGGCAAAAGCATTACTTCGTTGCAATGAAGTTCGTCTTTATATTTCTGTTCAAGGCTTGAGCGTTTGATTTCCTGCATAACTCGGACAAGAAAGTTTCCAGTGCCGACAAACGGGTCGAGGATGTGAACATTTTCATCTGACAGAGATTTTCCGAACTCTGTTTTAAGAATGTCTTCAACCGATTTGACCATAAAATTAACAATCGGCTGCGGTGTGTAAACAATGCCGTGAGTGTCCGCAACCTCAACGGAAAAGCCTCTAAAGAATCTTTCGTAGATATTATTCAAAAAGGTTTGCTTCTCGGAAAAGCTGTCTATCGTTGAGGCTGTAACCTCAATAGCTTTATAGAAGTGGTCAAAGCGTTTTAGAAACTCTTCACGGCTAAAACTCTGCGAGGTTAAAGCACGAATAACAGTTTCAATTTCTTTAGCGATGACGTTTCTTTGCGTGAACTCTGAATTATGAAAAACGGTTCGGAAAATCCTTTCCGTCAAAAGGTGTTGAATCAGCATTTCTTCGACTGCCTTTTCCGACAAGTTTGGATTTATAGAGGTGCGGCAAAGCTCGTAAAAGGTATCAAAGGCAGTGATAAAGGCTTTATTAGTTAGCTTGGCATCATCTATAACTTTTAACAGTGCTTCGCCAAGTTCCGGCAATTGTTCCTGAAATCGTTTGACGGCTTGTTCCCATTCTTCGTAAGCTGGCGGTTGGTAATCGAAGAATAATTCTAATACTCTGACAAGCTCATCGGCATTACTCAAATCGGCATCAAATACTTCTTTATTATTCTGATAAAGAATCGCTCTTTCCGGCGATTGAAAAATGATGTTGTCATTCGGATAACCGACGGCAAACTTTTTCTTCACTTCCTTGCGTAAATCGTCCTGCTCGTCTTTGGCTTCCCAATAACCGTGAGCAAGCGTAAATTGGTCAACCAACGCGCCATCAATAGAAATTCGTTTGCCTTGCTTCTTTTTATGATACTCAGGAACTAACGTCCAATTAAACTGTCTTCCGCAAGATTCAAGCAAGGTTTGAAAAGCCGAACGAACCGCGCCTTCGTGTTTGACGCTCAAATGCTTGAATTTCTCTAAGGCTTCGTAATACTCAATAACAGGCTTGTAAGAGGTTTTTAGGTTCAGTCTATTCATTTGTATTCTATGTTAAGAAGAAACATTTCTATTGAGTCGGTTTATCTTTCTCTTTCGGCGGTCTGCCAACTTCAAGACGGGTAAAACTTTCGACTTCATCTAGTTTGAAAAGATTCACTTTACCTAGTTTGATTGGGTGCAATCGGTCTAATTTAATTAAATTCTTAACTCGACTAACACTTACGTTTAGCCTTTCTGCAACTTCACTTGTCGTTAAGTATCCGTCAATTTTCACAAAGAAAAAATAACATAAAAAATAGTGTCTGTAAAGCTACTTTTTAATTGACAAATAGTGTCTTTAGAGATACTATTTGTTTATGTCAAAGATGACAAATCAAAAACCGAGAGGAAACTAAAATGATTAAATTAACTACTGAAAACACAACAAAGGCAATCGAACGATGCCGCAAACTAAAACCGCAAGTTCGCTTCGTTGCTGAACGAGTCTTTGCCGTGAAGTCAGCAAATAATTCCAATTCTTACACCGTTCGTTTCGATGTCAAAAACGGTGAGAAATTTGGGTTATGCGAATGTAAGGCAAGCGAAAGAGGTTTTGTTTGTTATCACCTTATCGGCGCGGCTACGGTCAACATTTACAGGCAAGGTTTGAAACGTCAGACAGCATAAAACGGAAAGGCTTAGGAAAATCTTGGCGGACTTCCTAAGCCTCTCTTAACCCCTAACTAATAAATCAGGAGCTTACAATGAATAATCTAACACAAATACAACAGGACGCTAAAACAGCGTTTTTACACAAACAATCTGAGCAAATGCTTGCTCTCTATGAAAAGGCAGACATAGACGAACGGAAAGCGATAATCAAACAGATAGATTCTTTCCTTTCCATTGTTTCGCCAGATGCTAAAACCTTCTGGCTAAAGTTTCGGCGCAAACTGGAAATACTGAACGAGTCGAAAGTTTTGTTTCCGCTTGGTAATGTGTATTTAACAATCGGCGCAAGGGAAGCATTAGAAGAGTCGAATCAAACGGCGACAGAGTTTTTGGCAAAGCATCAATCAGGCGACTATGGCGACATCTGCGAAGACGACAAGCGTGAAAACGAGCTTTCAGTGAAAGAAGGTTTTCGTATTCTTTCAAGTTACAAAACTTCTAAAGACGTTAAGATGTGGCTAATAACTGAGGCTGATAGGAGTTCCACAACGCTACTTTTACCCGAAGAGTATTAAGCGTAAAATGCAGTTGAAATAACGTGGTTAAGGTCAAAAGCGCAACTCAAAGCGCAACTTTGACCTTATTTATAAAAATGGCTGAGTGTTAAATTTTGGAAAGACCCGATAAATAAAGAATGCGGACGAGAAGAATCGAACTTCCACGAGATTGCTCCCACAGGCTTCTGAGACCTGCGCGTCTACCAGTTCCGCCACGTCCGCGCGAGTAAAAGGTAAAGCAAATGATACGAATTTAATCCGAGAAGTTCAAGAGCGTATCGGTTTTAATTGCCTCGAAATGCTGATATTTTCTGTAAAAATTTGACTGGCAAGCGGGCGGCAATACAGCGAAAAGCAGCAACAAAGGCGGGTGCTAAGAATGTTCTTACGAAGAATTTCAGGCGTAAAAATATTTATCAATGAAAAATAAAACTCATTGAAAAACTGTTCGCAGGTTAAAGCAGTAAAAAGACAAGTCTCTAGTAAATTACTATGTCCATACAAAAGCTCCTACTGGTTACTTTTAAACTTTTCTTCCGCAAATGCCGGTATTCTTTTCAGGAAGGTGCAAACGATTTTAAGTTTCGTTAAAAACTACAAGTTTTATACTTCAAGAATAATCTTTAGTCAAGATTTATCTGAGCTAATTTTTACCTTATAAATATTTCATCTTTTGTTTGTTTCAATTTGATTTTATATGTTGAGAAGTTAAAGGTCCGTTTAAAGTAATGACAGCACACCGAAGTGTGCTGTGCTGTTTATTTAGTTTTAATCAGGAGCGACTTATTAATTGCCAGTCGCCCCGTTGGTATTATCATTTATCATATAATATCACCCCCAGGACTGACTTAGATGTAAGTTATCGAGAGAAGTTGCTAGGAAATTAGCTGCCGATAGAAAATTTCTGCATCCTCTGCAGTTAAAATTAGCTTTGCATTCTTTGCGCCTTTGCGGGGAAATCTTTTTTATAAATATGAAACAAATCAGTGAACGGGTTCAGTTTCTCAACGATAAACCGGAAAACAACAACGCGAAATATGTTCTCTATTGGATGCAGATGTTCAAGCGCACAACGTATAATCACGCTCTGAATTTTGCCGTCGAACAGGCAAATGAACGCAAGTTGCCGCTGGTCGTTTATGAAGGGCTGAAATTTTATTATCCGTGGGCGAGCGACCGTTTTCATACCTACATTCTCGAAGCAGTTGAGGAAAAGCGCAGAGCGTTTGAAAAACTCGGCATCAAATACGTTTTTTACCTGCAAAAAAACGACAAATCGAATACTGTCTCGACGGGCGCAATCCGAATTCTTACGCGGGTATTTTGTGGTGTTTCGGCAAACACGACCGACCCTGGATGGAGCGCGCCGTTTTCGGCAAAATGCGTTATATGACAACGGGAAGCACAGGCAAAAAATTTAACTCTAAAAAATATATCGAATGGACAAAGACATTATGACAAGGCAAATTTTACTTATATATTAAGAAGTAATTAAAATTGCCCGTAAGTTAGCAAACAGAAAATGGATTATCCATTGTTAGACGCAGGATACAATTATGATAAAGAAATTTCTGACGTTTTGTTTGCTAATAATAAGAGAGGCAGTAAAGAAAGAATCTTTACTGCCTCTTAGGAATCTGATTTAGTCGTGAAAGAATAAATTCCCTCACAATTGCTTGTTTGGAATAATTATCCTGACAAATTAAAAATCAGTAAATATTAGCCCGCTCTTGTAAATTTCATCGCTACACCGTTTATACAATAACGTAAGCCGGTTGGTTTTGGACCATCCTCAAACACATGTCCGAGATGAGCATCACAACGATTACACAAAACTTCGGTGCGGGTTTCCGCTTGAGTGTTGTCTACCTTTTCGCTCACGTTAATTTTGTTGATCGGAGCATAAAAACTAGGCCACCCCGTATTCGATTCAAATTTTGTTTTTGAACTGAAAAGCGGCAAACTACAACACACACAGGCAAAAACACCCTTCTTCTTGATATTATTTAACGGACTGGAATATGGGGCTTCGGTTCCCGCTTTCCGTGCCACGGCATATTGCTCTCGTGTCAAAATGCGTTTCCACTGGGCATCCGTCTTAACAACCTTTTTGAATGGAAGTCCGTCGCTTTTATCAACCACTAAATTCTCATTGACTTTCGTTGAAGCAAACGATAAACCCGACAGTGCAAATAAACCGCCAAACATCATCCCTGATTTTAAAAATGCTCTTCTATCCATTACCTTATCTCCTTTATCTTTTCTGGTATTGAGTTCGTTTTAATTGAAGTTTCGGATTCAAATTCAAAGCCGGGAAGCCGTCAAATGGAATGAGGCAATCTATAATTTGCCTCCAAGAAACCCTTTTCATTATGAAATTCTGGTATATTTGACAGAAGAAATGAGTGAAGCAAAAGCGAAAAGTTATCTGCGCGAGAACTTTTTGGAAGTAAAAAAAAGAATCGTACAAGCGGCGCAAAAAAGCGGGCGTAATGCCGATGAAATAAAACTCGTCGCCGTCAGCAAAACTCACCGAAGCGAAGTTTTACAAGATGCGGTCGCGGCTGGTGCAAATGTTTTCGGTGAAAATAAAGTTCAGGAAGCCGAAGGAAAGATAGAGGAAATCGGGCGCGAGAATGTCGAATGGCATCTCATCGGGCATCTCCAATCGAACAAAACGCGGAAAGCCGTAAAACTTTTTGACGTGATTCACACGCTCGATTCAATCGAACTTGCCGAACGACTTGAGCGTATCTGTATTGAAGAAAATCGAACGAGCTTGTCGGTTTTGGCGCAGGTTGATTTGGCAAATGAAGCAACGAAAAACGGCATAAAAGAATCTGATTTGCCGAAGTTGATTAAGTTTTTGCAGACTTGCCGGAGATTAAAATTTGATGGTTTGATGATTATTCCGCCGTTTTTTGAAGAAGTGGAAAAAGTTCGTCCATACTTTAAGAGATTGCGCGAACTCCGCGATGAAATTTTACCGAACGGCGGGCTTTCGATGGGAATGAGCCACGATTTTGAATTGGCAATCGAAGAAGGCGCAACGATTGTGCGCGTCGGCACGGCGATTTTCGGAGAGAGAAAAAAATTATCCACAGATGAACACAGATGAAAATTTGATTTTAATTTTCCATTTTCCATTTTCAGTTTTACATTCAATTTTATGCTTCCAACAATTTATCCGTTAATCAGTTTGATTGTCTTTTACACGGCGGCATTTTTTGTCGCGCTTTTGCTGATTCGTTTGATTTCTAATTATTCAGACCCGAATCCGTTCGGCGCGGTCGGCAGGCTTTCTTACAAACTCAAAAAGATTACGGAACGATTTGTTTATCCGGCGGCACGGCTGCTGGCGCAGTTTCGCGTTGACACGCGGCTCGCGCCTTTGGTGACGATTTTTATTTCCGTCATTCTGGCTTACTTTTTATTGAATGTTATTCACGGCACACTTTTTATCATTGACGGTCTGGCTTCGAGTATTGCGGCGGGAAACGTCAAAGCGATAATCGGTTTCGTGCTTTACGCGCTAATCAGCGTCTACATTTTGTTTATCTTTATTCGCTTTATCGGTTCGTGGTTCGTTTTTGCAAAAAATACATTTCTCGGCTTCGTCTATCGCGTAACCGACCCGATTTTAATTCCCGCGCAACGATTGATTCCGACAATCGGAATGTTCGATATTTCGGCGATGCTGGTTTTGCTGCTGCTCAGTTTTCTGCAATCAATCGTGCTGCGGATTTTTGTCTATTAAAATGGTCAGAATCGCTGATGATTCAATTCAGTGAAAAAGACGAAAGTTTAATTTTCGATGTGCGCGTTGTGCCGCGAGCGTCGAAAAGCGAAATTGTCGGCGAGCACGACGGAGCGTTAAAAGTGCGAATCGCTTCGCCGCCGACCGGCGGCGCGGCAAACGAAGAATTGATAAAGGTTTTGTCGAAAAAGTTCGGCGTGCCGAAAAGTGCAATTCAGATATTGAGCGGACAAACTTCAAAAATGAAACAGATCAGAATAAGCGGAACTAATCACAAAGACTTGTTAAAAATAATCGGCGGTCAATCAAATGTCCGGTCAATTATTTTACGCAGCAAAACATAGCCGAACCACAAAAGACACAACGCCGATAAAGTGAGCGAAACTATAATTGTGCCGCCGAAAGACTCGTTAAAGAATTTTTCGCTTTGCCATAAAATTAAAATCTGCCACAAACACAGCACATCGGCGAACAAAGCCAAAATGCAGATGATAAAAACCGTCGCTTCCTTTTGCATAAAAAAATCTCCTCGTCTCGAGATTGATTAAAACAGTCGAATATGAAAAAGATGTAACGGAAAAATGAAAAGAATGTAAAAGAAACGATTTGCGCGAGTAAAATTTTGCGTGCTATATTGCCTTTTCAGTAAATTAAAAAACAGGACGATAAAAAATGTCTGGACATTCCAAGTGGCACACAATCAAACACAAAAAAGGCGCGACTGACGCGAAACGCGGCAAGATTTTTACAAAGCTGATAAAAGAAATCACGGTTGCGGCGCGAACCGGCGGAAGCGGCGACGTGGACTCAAACGCTCGACTTCGCAAAGCCGTCACAGACGCGAAGGCGCAAAATATGCCTAACGACACGATTGACCGCGCGATAAAACGCGGTACGGGCGAACTCGAAGGCGTCAATTACGAAGACATTACATATGAAGGTTACGGCATCGGCGGCGTGGCTATTCTGGTTGAAACATTGACCGACAACCGCAACCGAACAGTCGCCGAACTGCGTCATTTGTTTTCCAAAAACGGCGGAAATTTAGGCGAAGCTGGTTCGGTCGCGTGGATGTTCGATAAAAAGGGCTACATCGTGGTTGATAAAGAGGCGAAATCCGAAGACGAGCTTTTTGAAATAGTCACCGAAGCCGGCGCGGACGACATGCAGGACGAAGGCGACGTTTTTGAAATCTACACCGCACCGGAAAACTTTGAAGCCGTCAGCGAAGCCGTCAAAGCCGCGAAAATTGAACCGCAAGCGGCGGAAATTTCGATGATTCCGCAAAACTATATTCATCTGGAAGGCGACGACGCGCAGAAAATGCTCAAACTTTTTGAAGCAATCGAAGACAACGACGACGTGCAGCACGTTTATGCGAATTTTGATATTGACGAAAGCGAGATGGGATAAATTTTCAATCCGTCCGCGATTCTTTTCGGCAAAGGGGTTAAATAAAAATGTTTTCAAGTATCGGAAAATCTTCCACTTTTCTTTTGCTTTGCTGTTTGTGGGCGTTTTCTGCGCCGAATATTTCCGCTCAGGACAAACAACAAAAGCCAATTTCTCCCGTCGAATCGCCACCGGAAACTTTGAAACCCAAACCGGAAACGGAAGTTGATGCGGTTTGGGAAAAATCTCTTATTGATAAGCCGATGAATGCGCCGGATGTCGTTCAGAAAAGCGACAGCCGCGAGAGAAGTGTTCCCGAAGACGAAGACAACGTCGAAACTGCTGAAGAAAAAAACAGATTGTTAAATGTCAATCGCCAAACGGAAATCAGCGGCTTCAAATATGATTTTCGCTCGACCGGCGAACGGGAAAGACAAATTGGTTTTAACAATACGACGACGGTTGACGGAAAGCAATTTTCATCTCGCCCGCCGCCCGCCGGTTCATTTGACGATTTAAAAAACGCCGCTCCGCCCGACGACCTTGCGGAAAAAAAAGCAGAAGGCTTTCGTTGGGGTTCGGCGACACGGCAATCGCTGATGTTTCTCGCCGTCCAGCACGGTTATGCCCTTACACAGCCGAAAACGCGCGAGGCTCTCAAAGGAAAATTCTTTAAAGATTATTTCGATTCGGTTAAATCACTGCGCGGTTGGGATGACGGCGGCAGATTTTTTACCAATTACGTCGCTCATCCGATGCAGGGGTCATTTGTGGGATTTATCCAAGTTCAGAACGACCCGAAGGGAATGAAACAGCAGTTTGGTGCGTCAGGCGATTACTGGCGCAGCCGGATGAAAGCGTTGGCGTGGTCGGCGGCGTGGAGTACGCAGTTTGAAATCGGACCCATTAGTCAGGCATCAATCGGCAACGTCGGTTTGCAAGGCAAGCAGACGTGGGAAGATATTATAGTAACGCCGACTCTCGGCACGACTCTCCTTATCGGCGAAGACGCGATTGACCGCTTCGTGATGAAACGCATCGAACGCGGCACGGATAATTTTTACATCGTTATCTTCAGCCGGATGCTGCTCAGTCCGACGCGCACCATCGCCAACCTTTTCCGCTTCAAAACGCCGTGGTATCGTGACCGCCCGCGCGAGCATTAGAGAAAATATATGCCTCTACGAAGCCGTCGAAGACAACGACGACGTGCAGAATATTTATGCGAATTTCGATATTGACGAATCGGAGATGGAATAGAATTTTAGATTCAGGATTCAGAATTGCGGATTTTTGAACAAATCTGCAATTCTTTTTTATTGATTGCGTCGGCTTGGTTTTCTTACCTGTTTGGGAGTTTCGATAAACCTTTTATCAACTGTTGGTGTTGGGATTGGCTGCACATTATCGTCAAATGAAAGCCATAATTCGGAAGATGTATTTTCTCGAAAGCCGCCGCGCACCAAGGTAATGCGACTTACATCAAGGCGACGAAAGCGAAGGTAATTGTTAATTAGTTGCATTCTTCTTTCCAAGTCCCTATTTGCTTGGCTGCGATTTCCATAAACAATTATATAACCTTTTGCTGTCGGATTGTTTTGGAGTTCAACCGAATACCCATCCAGACGCGCCTTTATATCGCCGTTGGAAGCCTGCTCAAAACTGTCGGTTAAATACAATTTCCTCCTGAATTCAGCTGTCGCCGAAGAAATTTTCTGGCAGGGATAAGGTAAACCGCTAACCTCGACAAACGCCGTTACTCGTTTCAAATCCGATTCCTTTGATTTAACTGTAATTTTATCCGTTCCTTGCCCACGGACAATTTCACCGGCGGAAATCTTCCACATCAGTGAATAATCATTTGGCTTTTCAAAATTATATGTTGAAATCGAAAAATTTACCGTTTCGGCTTCATCATAAGGAATATTGCCGTAGACATGTATTTCCGGGCAAACAAAAGTTTCCGATTTGTCTAGAGTTGATGTTGGTATCGGTGCGTCTGCATTCTTCGGCGCAATCCAAAATTCAATTGTGTTTTTCTCCCGATAGCCGCCGTCTATTATCACCGCGCCTTCAACCGTAATCCGATGGTTGTATAAAATTTGATTTTTGATTCCGTTTGCCCCGTTTACAAACATTCGCTGCACATTTTGATTGTTGATTCGGGCTTGGTAATAAATTACATAAGCCTTTGCGCCACGCTCCTTTTCCAATTGTTTGAGAAATCGTTCGATGCGCTGCGAAAAACTCAGTTCTTCATTACCCGAATAAACTGAATAATTTGAATAAAACTGGTTTTCGGCAGAATCATCAAATTCATCAAATTTTAACGCGACAGGTTTTGTTTGGGCGAAAATGAAACCAATAAAACTGAAATAAACTACAAGTGCGAAAATGAATTGTGAGAATTTAACTTTCATGATTTCTTAGGCTTTCCGTTTTTAATTTTGGAATTGAAAGCAAAGCGAGGCAATCAGCAAAAATTTCTTCAAAACTTCCACTTTTTTTTCGTTTCAACCCTCGAGTCTTTCCGGTCAACCGTTATTGTGATGTTTTTTAGAGATTTTCCCATTCCGGTATTCGGCGGGTAAAATCCTATCAGGTATTGTTTTTTCATTTCTTCGGCGATGCT
>Ga0136618_10000010_pt1 | contig 41928 bp, 40 predicted proteins | sample AntDrymUQ3302106_2_FD_104805 | JGI IMG/M metagenome (GOLD analysis project Ga0136618, IMG submission 104805) | Polar desert sand microbial communities from Dry Valleys, Antarctica - metaG UQ330 (21.06) | ecosystem: Environmental > Terrestrial > Soil > Desert | place: Antarctica: Dry Valley... | reverse complement strand
GCCGGGCGCCGTGCACGGCCCGCCCTGGAACGGGATCCCGTCGTCCGGCTCGACCGAGCCGGCGTACTCCTCGGCATCGTCGCGCGGCACGTAGCCGAGGCCCGCCGGCAGGTCCCACCAGGCGCGTGTGTTGGCGGAGACGCCGTAGACCGCCGCAAACCCCTCGACCGGCCCGGTGAGCGCGGCGCGCACGAGCCGCCCGGCGTCCGCGGGGCTGAGCCAGGTCGAGAGCTCGCGCGTCGTGCGCGGGCGCTGCGTGAACGTGCCGATCCGCAGCGCCACCACCTCGAGCCCGAACCTGTCGGCATAGACCCGCCCGAGCGCCTCAGAGAACGCCTTCGTCGCTCCGTAGAGCCCGTCGGGCCGGGGCGTCGCAGACCCGTCGAGTCGCTCTCCCACGCGGTAGAAGCCGGTCGCACGGCCGGAGCTCGCGACGACCACGCGACGCGCGCCCGCGCGGCGCGCCGCCTCGTACACGTGGAACGCGCCGTGCAGGTTGGGCCCGGCGAGCACCTCGAACGCCGCCTCGTCCGCAACGGCGCCGAGATGCAGGACCGCTTCACAGCCGCCGGCCAGACCCTGCCAAGGCTCCGGGTCGGCGAGCTCGGCGCGCACGAAGCGCTCACCCGCCTCCAGCCCGCCCAGCTCGACCCGATCGGTCAGCACGAGCTCCGCGGCCAGCTCGCGCAAGACTGGTCGCACCGCCGCGGCGATCTGGCCGGCGGCGCCGGTGACCAGCAGCCGCTTCACCCCGGCAGCTCCTGCTCGAGCTCCAGCACCGGCGCGAAGCAGTCGCCCTGCTCGGCAACGCGGGCGAGCACCTCGTCGCTCGTGAACGCGAGCTCGTCGGGGTCGCGCGAGCGCAGCACCGCCTCGACCTCCTCCCAGGTCACGGGCGTCGAGACGGTCGGGCGCTCGCGCGCGCGCAGCGAGTAGACGCAGACCGTCGTCTTGTGCTCGTCGTTCTGGCTCCAGTCGATGAACACCTTGCCCGGCCGCAGGTCCTTGCGCATCTCGGACACGACGAGCGCCGGGTCGCGGCGCTCGAGCACCTGCGCGATGCCCTGGGCGAACGGCTTCGTCGCGCGGTATTCGGTCGGGGTGTTGAGCGGCACATAGAGCTGCATCCCCTTCGAGCCGGAGGTCTTGGGGAACGCGACCAGGCCGAAGTGGTCGAAGGCCTCGCGCAGCCGGCATGCGACCTCGGCGCATTCGACGATCGTCGCCGGCGGTCCGGGGTCGAGGTCGAACGCCAGCATCGTCGGCGCAGCGGGCGCGGCCGCGTGCGCCAGCGGCGTGTGCAGCTCCAGGTCGGCGAGGTTCGCGAGCCAGACGACGGTGGCTAGATCCTCGACCATGCAGTAGTCGATGCTGCGCCCGTCGGTGCGGATCGGCACCCTCGCCGTGCGCACCCAGTCGGGCCGGTGGCGCGGGCACTGCTTCTCGTAGAAGAACTGGCCGTCGACCCCGTCGGGATAGCGCTTGAGGGTCAGGTGGCGGCCGCGCAGGTGCGGCAGCAGCACCGGCGCGATGCGCGTGTAGTAGTCGATCACCTGCCCCTTGGTGAAGCCGGTCGCGGGGTAGAAGACCTTGTCGAGGTTGGAGAGCGAGAGCCGGCGCCCCTCGACCTCGATCTCCATGCGCTTGGCAACAGCCACCCCGGGACCGTACCGACGGCCCGGTTTCCACGGCCCGCGCCCGCGGGTAGCCAGCCCGCATGCCCCTTACGCTCGAGGTCCCGACGCCGTCTGACCCAGTTGGGCCGGTCGTCCCCGACAGCCCGACCGTGCCCGCCGACCCGGTGCCCGGGCCGGCGGTGCCCGATACGCCGGGCGGCCCCCAGGTGCCCGAGCCGAACGATCCGCTGCCGCCCGCTCCCGACGGCCCGGAGGTCCCCGCGCAGGATCCGGGCGCGCCCGAGACCGGGTAGTTGACCGGGCTCCTCGCCGCCGACACCGGCTTCACGTTCGCCGACCCGTTCGCGGTCGGCCTGCTCTTCATCGGCGTCGCCGTGTTCGCCGCGGTCGGCGCGCTCTCGCACCAACACGAGCGGGCGTTCTCCGCGAGCCTCATCTACCTCGCGCTCGGGTGCGGCGCCGCGGTCGTCATCCACTTGTCCGACACCGGCTGGGTCGACCCGATCGCCGATGCGAGCCTGATCGACCACCTGACGGAGGTCGCGGTCATCATCGCGCTGTTCTCGGCCGGCTTGAAGCTCGACCGGCCACTGACGTGGGGCGCATGGGGCTCGACGGCGCGGCTGCTGCTGATCGCGATGCCGCTGACGATCGGGCTCGTCGCGCTGCTCGGCTCCCGGCTGCTCGGCCTGTCGGCGGCCGCCGCACTGCTGCTCGGCGCCTGCCTCGCGCCGACCGATCCCGTGCTGGCCGGCGACATCGGCGTGGGCCCACCCGGCGACGAGGACGAACACGAGCCGAACTTCGCGCTGACGTCAGAGGCCGGCCTCAACGACAGCCTGGCATTCCCGTTCGTCCTCGCCGCGATCTACATGGCGGGCGAGGCCGGGTCGGGCTGGGTCGGCGAGTGGCTGGCCGCGGACGTCGCCTATGCGATCGTCGGCGGCGCTGCGATCGGCGTCGCCGTCGGGCTGGCCGCCGCGTGGAGCGTCAAGCGCCTGCGCGACCACGAGCTGCTGGTCCCGGCACTTGACGGCTACCACGCGATCGCCACCGTGCTCGTGATCTACGGGCTCGCGGAGGTGGCCGGCACGTATGGCTTCCTGGCGGCCTTCGCCGGTGGGCTCGCGTTCCGCCGTTACGAGATCGACCACGAGGCGAACGTGAGCGTCCACCAGGGCGCTGAGTTGACCGAGAAGCTGCTCGAGCTGTCGGTGATACTGCTGCTCGGCTCGCTGCTGACACTGACGGGCCTGGGCCTGCCGGGCTGGGAGGGCTGGCTGCTCGCGACGCTGCTGGTGGTGGCGGTGCGCCCGCTGTCGTGCCTCGTCGCGCTCGCCGGCTCACAGCTCGAGCGTCCGACCGACCGTCTCTACGTCGCGTGGTTCGGCGTGCGCGGCGTCGGCTCGCTGTTCTACGTCGCGACCGCGGCGCAGGCAGGTGTGCTCGCCGAGGACGAGCGTGACCTGCTCGTGTGGACGGTGATCGCCTGCGTGTTGCTCTCGATCGTCGTGCACGGCATCAGCGCGGGCCCGGCGATGCGGCGCATGCTCAGGCGGCCACCTTCTCGAGCCCGGCCGCGTCCGAGCGGCCGTCGATGAGGTCGAGCACCGCCTGCTCGAGCTCGGGCTGGTTGATCGGCAGCTCGCCCGGGCGGAGCTTGGCGGCCACGCGCTCGAATGCCGGGCGGATCGTGAGCCGCGCGTCGAACGCGTCGAACACGCGCGGATCGATGTAGGAGGCCCGGCAGACCGCGGGTGTGTTGCCGAGGTAGATCGCGACCTCCTCGATGGCGCGCTTGACCGCCCGCTTGCGCGAAGCCTTGGTGGAGAGCGACTCGCCCGACACCGCCAGCGCGATCGCCGCGAGCGCCGTCGCGTTCCAGGTGCGGAAGTCCTTGGCGGAGTGATCGCCGCCCGTCGCCGCCTTGAGGTACTCGTTGATGTCGGATGAGCGCACGTCGCGCCATTGGCGGCCCTGCTTGTAGGCAAGCAGCTCCGGACCGCCCCCGCGCCGGCGCTTGAGCGCGGCCACGATCTCCCAGGCGTGCTCGTCGAGCACCCCTTGGTGGCGGTGCTGACCGCTCTTGGCGGGGAAGTCGAAGATCATCACGCCGCCCTCGCCGATCGTGACGTGCTGCTTGCGCAGCGTCGCCAGCCCGAAGGACTCGTTCTCCTCGGCGTAGTGCTCGGACCCGATCCGGAAGAAGCCGCGCTCGAGCAGGCGGACCGCGCATGCGAGCACGCAGTCGCGGCTCAGCGTGGCGCAGTTTCCGAGGTCGGCGTCGACCTGGCGGCGCAACTGCGGCAAGGTCTTGGCGAACAGCACCATATCGTCGAACTTCTGGCTGTCGCGGCGCACCCGCCAGGCATCGTGGTAGCGGTACTGCTTGCGCCCGGCGGCATCCGTCCCGGTCGCCTGCAGGTGCCCGTTCGGATACGGGCAGATCCAGACGCCCTGCCAGGCCGGCGGGATCGCGAGCTCCCCGATCCGGACCAGCACCTCGGGCTCGTCGACGCGCCGGCCGTCCTCGTCGACGTATGCGAAGCCGCGCCCGCGGCGTGTGCGCCGGATCCCGGGGCCGGAGCAGTCGGCGCGGCGCAGGCGGGGTGACATCTCGGCGTTCTTCCCGTCGGGGCGGGGGCTTAGCCGCGGGCTACTTCGCCGTGGCCTTCTTGCGCGGAGCCGGCTTCTTGCTCTCGGCCTTGCCGTTGCCGCTGCTCTCGCCCTTGACCGCCGCGAGGCTCGCCTCCAGGGCGGCCATCAGGTCGGGCACCTTCTTCGGCGCCGGCGCCTCGGGCTGCACGGCGATCTCCTCGCCCGACGCCTTGCGCTCGACCAGCTGGAGGACCTTCTCGCGGTACTCGTCGCGGTACTTGCCCGGCTCGAAGTCCGACGAGAGCGAGTCGATCAGCTGCTGGGCCATCTTGATCTCGCGGTCGGAGACCTTCAGATCCTTCGCGGCCGGCAGGTCGTCGATCTGGTCGGGCGCCACGACCTCGTCGGCGAAGATCATCGTCTCCATCATCAGGACGCCGCCGGGCGCCGGGCGGATCGCGACGAGCTGCTCCTTGGAGCGCAGGACCACCCTTGCGACGGCGACCTTCTCGGACTCCTGCATCGCGTGCAGCAGCAGCCCGTAGGCCTTGGCCGCGCCCTTGTCGGGCACGAGGTAGTACGGATGGTCGTAGTAGACCGGGTCGATGTCGGCGAGATCGACGAAGTCCTCGATGTCGATCGTGCGGCTCTTCTCCGGGTCGAGCGCCTCGAGCTCGTCGGGCGTGATCACGACGAAGTGCTCCTTCGTCAGCTCATAACCCTTGACGATGTCCTCGTAGGAGACCTCCTCGTTCGTTCCCGAGTCGACCCGCTTCTGGGATATCCGGTGCCCGGTCTTGCTGTTGAGCTGGTGGAACCGGACCGTCTTGCGGCTCACCGCGGAATAGAGCTTGACGGGCACATTGACGAGCCCGAACGAGATTGCGCCGCTCCACATCGACCTTGCCATGGGCGCATTGTCCTACCCCGATCGCCGAAACGCCAACGTCCGCACGGCTAGTTGCGCGATCAGCGGCGCGCCAGGCGGACGACCACGGCCTCGCAGTGGCGCTCTCCGCCGGTCACCGTGCGGCGGTGCAGCGCGCGCTCGCGCACCATCGGCCCCGCGTCGAGGAGCAGCGCGAGCAGCGGGTCCGCGCCCAACTCGGGGTGGTAGGCGTAGGTCACGAGCGCGTCCGGGGCCAGCAGCTCGAGCGCCGCCGCGACGGCCGCGACCGGCAGGTGCCCGCCGCCGACCGAGCCGACGCAGGCCAGCGCGTTGGGTGCGGCGTCGCGGATCAGCCGCTCCTCGGCGGGCGCCAGGGCGCCGAGATCGGCAGCGAGATAGGCGCCGTAGACGCCGGGGCGATCGCGCAGTGCGGCGTCGCGCGCCGCCGGCAGGATGTCGAGCCCGACCACGGGCCGCATCCCCAGCTGCGCGAACGCCTCACCGGACACGCCGTTGCCCGCGCCGGCATCGAGGATCCGCACATCTCCGGGCGCCCAGCCGAGCCGTGCGGCGGCGCGGGCGAGCAGTCCGGCGATGCGGGCGGGAGTGCGGCAGCCGAGCCGCCGCTGCACGATCTCCTCGTAGAGGCCGGGGACCGCGAAGATGCGCTCGTAGTCGTGAAGGCGGATCCTCTGGTTTCGCCCGCCGGGCGAGCCGGCTCGATCCGCGCCGCTCGCCCCCGGCGACGTCACGCGAACCTCTACGAACTCGTCCCCAGCGCCCGCGCTGGGCTGCGGCGGGAAGTGGACCTCGGCGGCGCCGAAGGTGCGTGTCGTCTGCGTCATCGGTCGTGCCTACCCGAAGCGCACGTCCTCGGGCGCCACGTCGTCGCGCAGCCCCTTGTAGGACGGCTGGCGCAGCGTCCCGGCGTGCGTGCGCTCGTTGAAGTCGACGCGCGCGACCAGCCGCGGCTCGACGAAGCGCGTCAGCTTCGGCGGCTGGCGGCCCTCGAACGGGCTCGCGGCGGTTGCGAGCGGCTCGAGCAGACCGCCGAGCCGCGCCAGCTCGGCCTGCGTGAACCCGGTGCCGACCCGCCCGGCGTAGCGCAGCGTCCCCTGCTCATCCGGGATGCCGATCACGAGCGCGCCGAGGCGCCCGGCACGGCCGCCGTCACCCGGCAGCCAGCCACCGACCACCGCATCCGTCGAGCTGACGTTCTTGACCTTGACCCAACCCTGGGAACGCCGGCCGGGCACGTAGGGGCAATCCAGGCGCTTGGCGATCACGCCTTCGAGCTGTTGCGCGCGCGTCGCCTCGAGCAGCGCGCCGCCGTCCCCGACGTGGTGCGCCGGCGCCTGCCAGGTGGGCCCGCTCAGCCCCAGCTCGGCCAGCGCCGCGCGCCGCGCGTCGTAACGCAGGCTCATCAGCGAGCGCCCGTCGAGGTAGAGCAGGTCGAATGCGATGTAGTGCACCGGGTCCTCGCGCGCGAGCCGCCGCACGGCGGGCTCTGAGGTCAGGTGCATGCGTCCCTGCAGCTTCTGGAAGCTCGGCCGCGCGCCCTCGAACGCGACGACCTCGCCGTCGAGCACGACCTCACGTCCCGCCAGCGCTTCGGCCAGCGGCCGCAGCTCGGGGTAGCGGGCGGTCACGTCGCGCCCGCTGCGGGCCTTCAGCACGAGTCGTCCGCCTTGCACGAACGCGATCGCCCGCACCCCGTCCCACTTGATCTCGAAGGCCCAGCGCCCGTCGTCGGAGGGCAGCGCACCGGTGCGCGCCAGCATCGGCTCGAGCTCGGTGGGCATCGGCTCGCGCTCGGGGTCGTCCGGGGGGTCCATGCGGTGGATCATCCAGTCGTCGCCGCGCGTGCGGAAGAGAACGTATCGGCCGCGCACACGCTCGCCGTGGAACGTGACCATCACCTCGTCGTCGCGGAACTTGTGGACCTCGTAGGTGCCGCTGTCCCAGACCGTCATCGTCCCCGCGCCGTACTGGCCCGCGGGAATCGTGCCCTCGAACTCGAGGTACTCGATCGGGTGGTCCTCCGTGTGCACGGCCAGGTGATTGCGCTCAGGTCCCGGCGGGATGCCCCGCGGGACCGCCCAGGACGCGAGCACGCCGTCGTGCTCCAGTCGCAGGTCCCAGTGCAGGCTGCGCGCGTGGTGCTCCTGGACCACGAACCGGGGCGCGGCCTGCGGCGAAGGTGACGCGCCGCTCTCCCCGGCCGGCTCGGGCGTCGCCTCGGGCGCTCGCTTGCCCCGGTAGCGCTCCAGCCGGTCGGCCATCGGTGAGTGATACCCGATCGGGCGCGATCCGGCGGTGGGCGCCGGTTAGGGTGAACGGTGGGCCGGGTATCAGCGCGTGCGTATGGACGCCAATCCGATCGTGCTCGACGACGCCGCCGGAGACGTCGTCGTGGTCGTGGTCGAGGGCGAGCACGACATCTACACCGCGCCGACGCTGCGCGAGCGCCTCGACGAGGCGATCGGTCGTGGCGGCGGGATCGTCGTCGACCTCACCGGTGCGACTTTCGTGGACTCCTCGGTGCTCGGCGCCCTGTTGGACGTGCGCCGGCGCGCGCTGGAGGCAGGCCAGGGGTTCGTCGTCTGCGTCGGCGAGGCGATCGAGCCGGGCGTGCAGCGGATCCTGGACATCACCGGGCTCGTGCCCGTCCTGCCCGTCATCAACGGTCGCCAGGCAGCGATCGACGCAGCGCGCGCGGACCAGAACGGGAGCCAGGAATGAGCCCCGCACCCGGCGTTCGCCTCACGCTGCCCGCCCGCCCCGAAGGGGTCGCCGTCGTGCGGCAGGCGCTGGCCGGGATCGCCGACGCGCTCGACTTCGATGCGGCCGTGCTGGCGGACATGAAGATGGCCGCGTCTGAGGCCTGCACCAACGTCGTGGTTCACGCGTACGACGATGCGGACGGCGTGCTCGAGGTCGACATGACCGCGGACGAGGTCGGGCTCATGATCGCGGTGCGCGACCATGGCGTCGGCATCCGGCCGCAGGTCAACCACGCGCGCGACGTGCCTGCGCTGGGACTCGGACTGCCGCTGATCGCCGCGCTGTCGGACTCCTTCGAGCTGCACGGCAACGCGGGCCGCGGTACGGAGGTACGGATGAGCTTCACCTACACGCGCGACTCCGACCCTGCCGTGGCCAACCCGGTCGCCGGTACGGTCGGCGAGGACGGGCGCTGGGACCCGGACGCCACGCGCGAGGCCCCGGCGGGCTGAAGCCGGGGCGCCGGTGAGGCGCGCGGGCCTCGACGCCGGGCCCACTCGGCGGTACCCTGGTCGGGAAGGCCTCAGTTCTCCCGCACCGCTCACACCACTGCCGAGCCTTCGGCTCGCCCCGCCGGCCGCGCCTAGCCCGCCGCCGGCTCCGCGTCCACGCGTGCGCGCCGACCGGCGCCGCCGCTGCTGAATCCCCTTCGCAGATGGAGAGCTGAATTGTCACTGCAAGATCCCGGCGGCGACCTCGCCGCCCTGGGCTGGACCGCGCGCCTGGACGCCGAGTTCGCGGCGCTCGAGCGCCCCGACCTGATCCCCGCGCGGGTCGCCGCGGTCCATCGTGGCGCGCTCGAGTTGCTCTGCGCCGGCGGGGCCTTGGACGGTGTCACGTCGGGGCGGATGGATCACGACGCCGTGACCGCCGCAGACCTCCCGGCCGTCGGCGATTGGATCGCGGCCGACCCCGGGTCCGGCGTCGTGCACGCGCTGCTCCCACGCCAGGGCGGGATCGCCCGCGCTGCTGCCGACGGCCGCAGCGAGCCGCAGGTCTTGGCCGCGAACGTCGATCTCGCGCTCGTGGTCGGGTCGCTCAACCGCGACCTCAACCTGCGCCGGCTCGAGCGGTTCCTGACGCTCGCCGCCGACGCGGAGGCCGAGACCCTGGTCGTGCTCTCGAAGGCTGATCTCAGCGATGACCCGGCCGGCCGCGCGCTCGACGTCCGCGCCGCCCTGGGCGGCTCGGTGCCGGTGCTGGCGATCAGCGTCGTCGACGGCACCGGCATGGAGGCGCTCGGGGCATGGCTGGCGCCGGGCCGCACCGCAGTGCTGCTCGGCTCCTCGGGCGTCGGCAAGACGACGCTGCTCAACCACCTCTCCGGACAGCGGCGCCCGACGCTGCCTGTGCGCGAGAGCGACGACCGCGGCCGCCATTCCACCAGCCACCGCGAGCTGGTGCCGCTCGCGAGCGGCGCGCTCGTGATCGACACGCCGGGGCTGCGCCTGCCGCGCGTATGGGAGCAGGCCGCGGGCCTGCGCAACGTGTTTGCCGATGTCGAGGACCTCGCGCGCGGCTGTCGCTTCGGTGACTGCTCACATCGCGGCGAGCCCGGCTGCGCCGTCGCCGACGCGATCGCGGATGGCCGCCTCCCCGCCGACCGGCTTGCGGGAATGGAGAAGCTGGCGCGCGAGGAGGCTTGGACGGCGACAAGGCGCGACGCACGCGCGCGCGTCGAGCGCAAGCAGGCGGTCAAGCGCATTCATCGGGCGCAGCGTCGGACCACCAAGTAACGTCGCCGAAGACGAGCGGCGAGGAACGAGCCGGCTCGTCTGGCAGGCGAAACCGTCCTGACGAGCGGCGAGGAACGAGCCGGCTCGTCTGGCAGGGCGAAACCGCTGTCGATCTCGCTCGCATCTAGGAGTGAAGTATGCGAACATACGTTCGATGACCAGCCAGGGGAGTCCTTACGCCCGGTTCCAGCGTGCGCTCGCCACGGGCAACCTCAACGTGGTCCGCGCCGCGGCGGCCGAGCTGCCACGCATCGGCGTCGCGGAGGCAGCCTCGATCCTGCTCGTGATCCTGCGCGCCGAGCCCCACCAGTACGAGCGCGCCGCCGTGCGCTGGCTCGGGCGACTGTGCCTCGAGCGCAAGCGCGTCGCGCTTGCGGACCTCAGCCGTGCGGCCGCCGCGCTGGTCGCGCTGCCCGAGCGGCCCGAGGCGGCGAGGCCGCTGCTGGCGGAGGTCTGCAGACGTGCCGGCCAGGAGCAGGCCGCCGCGGTGTTCCGGCCGCCGGAGTGAGGCCTACGCCGCTTCGCGCAGCGCCGCGAGCTCGCGCATGCGCGCGAGGCGACCGAGCGCGCGCGACTCGATCTGGCGCACGCGCTCGGGCGTGATGCCCAGCTGGCGGCCGATCTCGCGCAGCGGAGTCGGCTCCTGCCCCGCAATCCCGTAACGCAGCTCGACAACCCTGCGCTCGCGCTCGGGGAGCTCCTGGAGGGCGGAGTGGAGCGCATCGATGCGCAGCGAGATGTGGACCTCGTCCTCCGGCGCCGGCCCGTCGGACGGCAGCAGGTCGCCGAAGGCGGCATCGTCCTCCTCGCCGAGCGGCCGGTCCAGCGAGGTGACCGCGCGCGCCGCGTCGCGCAGTGCGTGCAGGTCCTTGAGCGACAGGTCGGCCGCTGCTGCCAGCTCCGAGTCGGTCGGCGCACGGTCGAGCTTGAGCGCAAGCGCGTTCTGCGCCCGCGCGAGCTTGCGCTGGTTGCGCACCAGGTTGATCGGGAGCTTGATCGTCCGGGCCTTGGCGTCCATCCCCCGCTCCACTGCTTGACGGATCCACCAGGTCGCGTAAGTCGAGAAGCGATAGCCCTTGCGCCAGTCGAACTTCTCCACCGCCCGGATCAGGCCCAGGATCCCCTCCTGGATCAGGTCGAGCAGCGTCAGCTCGGACCCCTGGTACTTCTTCGCGATCGACACGACCAGCCGCAGGTTCGCGTTGATCATGCGGTCCTTCGCCGCAAGGTCACCGCGCTCGATGCGCTTGGCGAGGTCGATCTCGTCGGCAGACGTGAGCAGCGTGTGGCGGCCGATCTCGTTCAGGAAGAGCTGCAGCGCGTCGGTGGTCGCCGTCGCGAGCTTGGCGTCATCGATCGGAGGCTGCTCGTCGTCGCGTCCGCAGTCGTCGCGCAGGTCGATCCCGCGGCTGTCGAGTTGCTCGTAGACGCGGCCGACATCGGCGTCATCGAGGTCGAGCGTGCGGGCCAGCTCGTAGATCTCTGACAGCGGGATGCAGCCGAGCTGCTCACCGCGGTCGAGCAGCGCAGCGACGGGCCCATCCGTCGCGTGTTCGCTGCCAAGCCCGGCCATACCGGAATTGTCCTCACCGGATCGGCAGACACCTAAACGCCCAGTGCGCCGCACCGGCGTTTGCTGTCGGCCCGCGCGCGGGAAGTCCGGTCGTGACCAACTGGAGGGAAACATGTCCGAACGCTTCAAGCCCAGCCGCGACGACGACCCGGCGGGGGGCACTGGCGCGGCCGCCGCGAGCGACTCGTCGGCGGGGGCCACCGGCACCGATCCGGATCGCGGGAGTGGCACGGATCGATCACGCCCGGAGTCGCGCACCGGCGACGGCTCTGCCTCGCGCTCCGCACTCGAGACGGCCCGGACGCGCCAGCGCGACGAGTTCGGCGGCATCAACTGGGGCGCGAGCTTCTTCGGCTGGCTCGTTGCCGTCGGCGTCGCTGCTCTGCTCACCGCCCTGCTGGCGGCCGCGGGCGCAGCGATCGGGTTGACGGACACGACCGAGTCGGACGTGACGTCGAATGCCGAGGAGATCGGTGTCGGCGGCGGGATCGCGCTCGTGATCGTGTTGATGATCGCCTACTACGCGGGCGGATACGTCGCCGGGCGCATGTCGCGGTTCGACGGCGGCCGCCAGGGCCTGGGAACATGGGCGCTCGGCCTGATCTTCACGATCGCGCTCGCCGTCGCAGCAGTCGTGCTGGGCGACGAGTACAACGTGCTAGAGCAGCTCAACCTGCCGGCGCTGCCCGTGGGCGACCAGTCGCTCGCGACCGGCGCCATCATCGCGCTCGTGGCGATCGTGCTCGCCACGCTGCTCGCCGCGATGTTCGGCGGCAAGGTCGGCGAGCGCTACCACAAGCGGGTCGACCGGGCCGGCATCGTGACCGACTGAGCAGGGCAGCTTCCGGTCGGGCGCATCACTTTGCGCCCGGCCGGGTAGGTCGTGAGCAGCCGAGGCATCCGTCGCAGTTCCGGCGCCGACGCAAAGGAGTCCGGTAGAGGACTGTCGGGACCCCGATCCGGCCCCGACCTGGACCCGCCCGTATCCAGCCGCAACTCCCATCCCCCGGGGGAGGATCCATGACGCTGCACCCGCCGTGCCACCGCCCCGCGAACCGATCAGCCGGATGAGAACCGAACAGATCTCGTTGCTCAAGGCCGACCCGGATCTGGGGGGGCTGCTCGCAGAGCCGCGCCGTGCCGAAGCCGAGCGCAGGCTGCTCGTCAGCACCCACCGCCTCGGCGTCGGCCCCTGGGACGTGACCCGACTCGCAGGCGCGAGCGCCGACCACATCGGCCTGCTCGTGCTCGACGGCGTGATCGCCCGCGAGCTGACGGTCGCCGACCACGTCAGCGCCGAGCTGCTCGGCCCTGGTGACCTGATCCGCCCCTGGCAGGCCGCGTCGAAGAGTGAGCTGCTGCCGGTGGACGCCGAGTGGAGCGTGCTCTCCCCTTCCACACTCGCGGTGCTCGACCGCCGTTTCGCCGCCGAGGTGTCGCAGTACCCCGAGGTGACCGCTGCGCTGTTCGACCGGCTGTCGGAGCGCTCGCTGCGGCTTGCCACGACTCAGGCGATCTCGCAGCTCACGCGCGTCGACCGCCGCCTGAAGGCGCTGTTCTGGCACCTCGCCGAGCGCTGGGGCCGGGTGGGCGGCGAGGGTGTCGTGATCCCGCTCGCACTCACACACCGCATCCTCGGACAGTTGGTCGGCGCCCGCCGTCCGACGGTCTCTACGGCGCTCTCCGAACTGGCCGAGCGCGACGAGCTGGTGCGTCGCGCCGACGGCTCTTGGCTGCTGCGCGGTGATCCGCCGGACGCCTCGACGCTCGAGCGCCCGGGCTCGCGCCAGGCGCGCGTGGGCGACCTGCTGCGCCCGGCGCGCCGCTTCACGCGCGGCGAATCAGCGCTCCGGACGGGTTGAGCTGGACGCCGCCGGGGCGGCGTCTCCTCGGCCTCCCACGCCGCTTGCGAACTCGCGCCAGCGCAGGAACCCGCCGGAGCGTGGGTCCAGCGGCGGTGTCGCGACGCCGGCGAACTCGCGGATCCCCTCGAGCAGCTCCAGCAGCGCGGCGTCCGCATCGTGGCGCGGCACCCAGCCGAGCTCCTCGCGGATGCGGCTCGAATCCATCACCGGCACCGCCATGCCCATGTCCAGCCACCCGGCCGGCGTGGGCTGCAACCGCAGCCGCCAGCTGAGGTCGGCAGCGGCGCGCACGATCCCGGCCGGGACGTTCACCGGCCGGGCGCCCAGCGCGCGCGCGAGCGATCCCGCGTCGAGCACGGGCTCTGCAGCGACGTTGTACGCGCCGCGCGCGCGCTCGTCCATCGCCGCGAGGCGATAGGCCTCGCCGACATCGGCCGAGTGCACTCCCTGCACGCGCAGGCCGGCGGGCAGCGGCAACAGCGGCAGCAGCCCAGGACGGACGAGCGGCGACGGCAGCAGCGGCCCCGCGAACAGCCGTCGGATGCCGGAAGCGGCCTGGCGCTTGAAGATCAGCGCCGGCCGCAGCCGCACGACGCGCAGCTCCGGATGAGCAGCCTCGACGCCATCCAGGAGACGCTCCGCCGCGGCTTTGTGGCGAGCGTAGAACGAGCTCGGCGTGCCGCCCGTCGGCCATGACTCGTCGACCGCGCGATCGACGGGCCCGGCGGAGTAGGCGCCGACCGACGATGCGTGCACGAGCGCCCCGACGCCGGCCGCCGCCGCCGCCTCGAAGACACGCCGCGATCCACCGACGTTGACCGCCTCGAGCTGCGCGCCATCACGCGACGGCTGGATCAGCCAGGCGAGGTGGATGACCGCGTCGGCACCTTCGAAGAGTCGCTCCAGCGGTGCCGTCAACACGTCGGCCTGCACCCAGGTCGTCCGCGGGCTCTGCAGCTGCGGCCGGCGCCGCGCGAGTCCGACGATCTCCGAGACGCGCGCGTCGGACGCCAGCGCCCCGACCACGCTCGTGCCGACGTTGCCGGTCGCGCCGGTGACGACGATGCGCATGCCCAGCGCCCTCCCCATGCGTCCCGGCGCCCAAACCGGGGTACGTCCTCCCGAGTACCCCCGAAAGGAGCATTCCATGGCTGTCCGCAGTGCCTCAGAAGGGATCCTCTCCGACGACAACTCGAGCAAGCGCAACGAGCTCATCGAGCTGCTCAAGCGCTCGTACTGGATGGAGATCGAAACCGTGATGAGCTACATCGCCAATTCGATCAACCCGGACGGCGTGCGCGCGCAGGAGATCATCGAGTCGCTCCAGGCCGACGTCCAGGAGGAGCTCGGCCACGCGCAGCAGTTCGCCAGCCGCATCAAGCAGCTCTACGGAGTCGTTCCCGGCTCGCTCGACTTCAACGCCGAGCAGTCCTACCTGCAGCCGCCCGAGCACCAGACCGACATCGTGCACGTGATCAAGGGCGTGATCGAGGCGGAGACCGGCGCGATCGAGCACTACAACCGCATCATCGAGTTCACCGACGGGCTCGACTACGTCACGCAGGACATGGTGATCGCGATCCTGCGCGACGAAGAGGCCCACCGGCGCCTCTTCGAGGGCTACCTGCGCGAGTATGAGGTGGAGGGGCTCGCCTGAGCGACGTCGCCGGCGGCTGGCTCGAGGCGCTCTTCGACCTGCTGCCCTTGCCCTTGGTGCTGGTCGCGCCCCCGACGGGGCGCGCGATCTTCGCCAACCGCGCAGCGGATGCGCTGGCTGGAGGCGTCTTCCCGCTCGAGCAGGAGGTGCCGGAGCACCGCCGCGCCGCCGCGGGCGAGCGGTTCACGGACGTGGGAGTCGAGTGGGCCACGCCCGCCGGCAGGCGCTCCCTGCTCGTGTCGGGCGCCACCATCGAACCGCCGGGCAGCCCGCCCGTGGCGGTGCTGGCGTACGTGGATCTCGAGCACCAGCGCGCGCGCGAGGACCTCGACGCGATCCTGGCGGGCGTGGCCGACGCCGTTACCGTCCAGGGACCGGACGGACGGCTCACGTACGTCAACGACGCGGCCGTGCGGCTGCTCGGCAAGCCGCTCGGCTTCTCCGACCGCGCGGCGCTGCTCGCGGCGCCGGCGACTGCGCTCGCCGCCGGCTTCGACATGCTCGGCGAGGACGGCGAGCCGTTCCCGCTCGAGCGCTTGCCGGGACGGCTGGCGCTGGCCGGCGAACAACCTGAGCCCGTGATCATCCGCTACCGGCTGCGCGCGACCGCCGAAACTCGCTGGTCGCGCATCAAGGCGCAGCCGTTGCGCGCACTCGACGGCCGCGTCACGCAGGCGATCAACGTGATCGAGGACATCACGGATCTCAAGCAGGCCGAGGAGACCCAGCGGCTGCTGGCCGAGGCCGGGCGCGTGCTCGCCGGCTCACTGGACCCCGAGGACACGCTGCAGCGCGTCGCCTGGCTCGCGGTCCCCGAGCTCGCGGACTGGTGCATGGTCGACATCGTCGGCGAGCGCGGCCTCGAGCGGGCCGCCGTGGCCCACGCCGACCCCGCGCGGGCTGAGCTCGCCGCGGCGATGCGCGGGCTCCTGATCGCGGCCGGAGGAGCCGTCGGGCCGGCCGCGGTCGCCCGCACCGGGCGTTCGGAGCTGAACAGCAACGTCGACGAGCAGGACCTGCGCGATGCGGCGCACGACCCGGCGCAGCTCGAGCTCGTGCGGCAGATCGGCGTGCGCTCGGCCGCGAGCGTGCCGATGATCGTGCGCGGCCAGTCACTCGGCGTGATGACGCTCTCGACGGCGGAGTCGGGGCGCACACTCGGCCCTGAGCAGCTGGTCGTGCTCGAGGAGCTCGGCCGTCGAGCAGCTGTGGCGATCGACTCGGCGCGGCTGTACCGGCAGCGCTCCGCGATCGCGCGGACGCTGCAGAACTCACTGCTGCCGCCGGTCCTGCCCGAGATCCCGGGCATCGACGCGTTCGCGCTCTACCGAGCGGCTGGCGAGGGGATCGACGTCGGCGGCGACTTCTACGACCTCTTCAACGTCAGCGGTGACGAGTGGATCGCCGTGATCGGCGACGTCTGCGGCAAGGGCACGGAGGCGGCCGCGGTCACCGCTCTCGCCCGCTACACGATCCGCGCCGCAGCGGTGCGGCGACGGTCACCTGCCGCGATCCTGAGCTGGCTCAATGACGCCATGTGCCGTCAGGACCTCGGTGGCCGCTTCTGCACCATCGGCTGCGTGCACCTCGACATATCGCGCCCGGTGATCCGCGTCGCGGTCGCCTGCGGCGGGCATCCCCCTGCGTTGTTGAGGCGCGCCGGCGGAGAGGTAGACGAGCTCGGAGTGCCGGGCACGCTGCTGGGCCTCGTTCGCGACCCGCAGTTGCACGATCAGCGCGACGAGCTGCGAGCGGGCGACGCGCTCGTGCTCTACACGGACGGCATCACCGAGGCGCGCGCGCCCGCCCGCGTGCTCGACTCCGAGGACCTCCGCGCAGCCGTCGGCGCGATGTCCGCCGACTCCTCGCAGGAGCTCGTCGAGCAGCTCACCGCGCTCGCGCTCGGAGCGGACGACGCGCCGCCGCGCGACGACATCGCCGTCCTGGCCCTGCGCGCACGCGGGTGATCCTCGCCGCTCAGTTGTTGGGGTTGCCCGTCGCCTTGCCGTCGTCGTTGTCGGGAGCGCCCTCGACGTCGGGCTGTGACTTCTCCCTGACGGCGGAGCCGTCGCCCGCGCCCGTGTCGTCGGGCGCTGCGCCGGGTGGACCCTCCTCGGGGTATCCCGAGTCGGGGATGTCGCGCGGCTCGCTGGTGTCGCTCATGGCAATCAGGGCTCCCCGGTCGTCCCGGCGAGGAAACCGTCCTGCGTCACGGCGAGGACGTCCCGCACCGTGATCGCGAGCAGGTCCCGGTCGGGTGCGCGGCCGTGCGGATCGCCGCGGTCACCGCGGTGCAGCACGACGTGGCGCCTGCGCCCGGGCGGTGGTCCCCACTCCGACGGCGGCGTCGGCCCGAACAGCAGCACCGAGGGGGTTCTGAACGCCGTCGCGAGGTGCGCGACGCCGGTGTCACCGCACAGCACCCGCCCTGCGGTCGCAACCACGGCGGCGAGTTGCATGAGGTCTGTCCGGCCGGCGAGCACGGCGCCCGGTTCGAGCCCTGCTTCCCGGGCCACCTGCAGTGCGAGCGTGCGCTCGCCCGCCGAGCCGGTCACGACGACGCGCCGCCCGGCCTCGCGCTCGGCCCGCGCGACCGCGGCCCAGCGATCGGCGGGCCAGCGTCGCGCAGGGCTCGCCGCGCCGGGATGGACCACGGTCGCGCCATCCACCTCGATGCCCGTGCCCGTGGGCGCGGGCAGGTCGAGGCGCGCCGGGTCGGCCGGGATGCCGGACTCCTCGAGCAAGCGGCACCAGCGCGCAACCTCGTGCTCGGCCGCCCGCCACGCGGGACCGCGCCACGGCACGGCAGGGGCAGCGAACGCGATCAGCCGGCGCGGGCTCGCGGCGAGCAGCGCGCGATGGCTCTGCGGCCCGCGGCCGTGCAGGTTGACCGCGAGCTCCGCACCGCGGAGCGCCGGCACCGCGAGCGCGGCGGTGTCGAGCACCTCGTCGACGGCCCCTGACAGCTGCGCGAGCGGGGCGAGCGCAGCGGGGGCGGCGAGCACGAGGCGATGCTCCGGGAAGCCGTCACGCAGCGCGCGCAGCGCCGGCACGCCCGACAGCAGATCGCCGAGGCCGAGTGCCCGGTAGGCGACCAGCGTCGGCCGCGTCACGGCCAGGACGGCTCGCTCGCCGGCGCGACCACGAGCTCGCGCAGCTCGCAGCCGGCCGGCTGGCTCAGCGCGAAGACGACGGTGCGCGCGACGTCGGCGGGGTCGTTGAGGTGCTGTTCCGGAGCCGGCTTGAAGTTCTCGGGGCGATCGTCGAAGAAGTGCGTCCGCATGCCGCCGGGAACGAGCAGCGTGACACCGACCCGGTCGCCCATCTCGACCGCCAGCGCGCGCGTGAAGCCGACGACGCCGAACTTGCTGGCGCAGTAGGCGGTCGCCGCAGGGAGCGCACGCAGTCCGAGCGTCGACGCGACGGTCACGACGCGCCCGCGCGAGCGTTGCAGCGCCGGCAGCGCGGCGCGCACGACCGCGGCGGTCCCGATCAGGTTGACGGCGATGACGCGGTCCCAGGCCTCAGGCCCGACGTCGAGGATGTCTCCGCAGGCGTCGATCCCCGCCGCGGTCACGACCGCGTCAAGGCCATCGTGCTCCGCGACGACCGCCCGCACGGCGTCCTCGGCCTCGCGCGGGCTGGCCAGGTCGACCGGGTGGAATGCGAACCCGTTCGCAGGCGCTTTGAGGTCGAGCACCACGGGCGTGCCGCCCTCTGCCTCGACGGCGGCGGCGATGGCGGCTCCCAGGCCGGAGGACCCGCCGGTGACGAGCACCGTCCCGAGCGCCTCACCCGGCACGGGCTACCTCGATCAGCCGTGTAGTCGAGCGCCCGGCGACGTAGGGCACGACCACCGCGCGCCCGCCCCACTGCGACAGCGTCGCCGCCTCGGGCAGCTCCGAGATCGCATAGTCGCCGCCCTTGGCCCACACGTGCGGGCGCAGCTCGCGCAATACGGCCCGCGGGTCGTCCTCATCGAAGACGGCGACGGCGTCGACGCAACGCAATGCGCCGAGCACCGCCGCGCGGTCGTACTCGGGCACCAGCGGTCGGTCAGGCCCCTTGAGCCGGGCGACGGAGGCGTCCGAGTTGAGGCAGACGATGAGGCAGTCGCCGAGTGCGCGGGCCGCCTCCAGCGTCCCGACGTGGCCGGCGTGGAGCAGGTCGAAGCAGCCGCCCGTGGCGACGACCGTGCCGCCCCGCTCGCGCACCCGCGCGGCCAGCGCGAAGGCGTCGTCGCCGAGCCGCTCGGCAGGCGGTGCAACCCGGCCCGCAGCGCCGCCCGCGGCGACGAACTCCGACGCAGCGGCGACGGCGGCGCGCACCGCCTCGGACGGCAGCGCTCCCACGGCCAGGCGGCCCGCGGCGGTGGCCGCGAAGCAGTCGCCCGCGCCGCACGGGTCGGTCGCCGCGACCCGGCGCGCCGGCACCGCGAGCGCCGGTCCGCCGGCGCCGACGAGCACGGCGCCGCTCGAACCCAGCGTGACGCAGACACAGACCGCGCCCCAGCGCTCGCGCAGGCTGCGGGCACGCGCCTCGTGCAGCGCGAGCGCCGGCCCGCGATCGGCGACGGGCGGCGCAGCGCGCTCCGCCTCCGCGGCGTTGGGAGTCACGAGCAGGCAGCCCGCGACCGGATCGGGTCCCTGCGGGTGCGGGTCCCAGACAACCGGAGTGGTGCCCAGCCCGGCCAGCGCGGCGCGCACTCCCGGCGCGGCCGCAACGCCGCGCCCGTAGTCCGAGACGAGCACCGCGTCCGCGGCGGCCAGTGCGGCGCGGGCCGCCTTGCCGACCGGTCCGCAGCCTCGCGCCTCGCCCCCCGAGTCGAGCCGCACGAGCGTGCGCCCGCCCGCCCGCACGCGCACCTTCTCCGGCGTGGCACCAGTCAATCCCAGATCGCAGACCGAGACGCCGGCGTCCTCGAGCAGCGCGCGCACACGCGCTCCCGCCGGATCGCGCCCGAGCGCGCAGATCAGAGTGACCGAGTGGCCCGCCTCGGCTGCAAGCGTCGCCGCGAGGCCCGCTCCGCCGGCGCGTTCGTGGGGTTCGAGCGCATCGAGCACCGGGACCGGCGCATCGGGCGCGAGCCGCTCGGCACGACCGTCGAGATCGCGGTCGAGCAGCGCGTCGCCGATCACCGTGAGCACGCTCAAGCGACCACCGCCCGCCCCGAGCCCAGACGCGCGCGTGCTGCGAGCGACTCGTCGACTGCCGCGCAGAGGAGGTGGATCGCGATCAGGTGGATCTCCTGCACCGTCGCCGTGTGCGGCGAGTCGACGGCGATGCAGTCGTCGGCGCGCAACGCCAGCGGGCTCCCGGGGGCGCCCGTCAGGGCCCACGTCAGCATGCCGCAGCCGACCGCCGCGTCGGCTGCTGCGAGCACGTTGGGCGAGCGGCCCGACGTCGACAGCACGATGAGCACGTCGCCGGGACGGCCGTGCGCGCGAACCTGGCGCGCGAACACCTCCTCGGGCCCATAGTCGTTGCCGATCGCGGTCACCGATGCGGACTCCGCGCAGAGCGCGATGGCCGAGAGCGGCACGCGCTCGTCGCGATAGCGGCCGACGAGCTCACCGGCGAGGTGCTGGGCCTCTGCCGCGGAGCCACCGTTGCCCGCCGTCAGGAGCCGGCCGCCGGAGGCGAGCACGTCCGCGAGCCGCCGGCCCCACAGCTCGAGGCGCGGCGTATCCGAGCGCAGCTCGTGCAGCGGGCGCTCGAGCTCGTCGAGGTGGCGCAACCCCGCCGGCAGCGGACGTTCCGAGAGCCCATCGACCGTGCGGATCATGCCCCGACCTCCTGTGCGCGCCGCGTCGCGCGCGCGCCGCGTCGCATGACCACATCGCAGTAGACCTCACGCGTCGACGCCGCGACCCGCTCGTGGGCGAAGCGCTCGCGCGCGCGGCGTGCACCGGCCGCTCCGAGCTCGGCCCGGCGCTCGGGATCGTCGAGCAGCGCGCGCAGTGCCCGCGCGAGCGCGGCCGGCTCGCGCGGCGGCACGTGCACCCCCGTCAAGCCGTCCACGACGGAATCGATCTGCCCGCCGACCGCGGACGCCACAACGGGCACGCCGCAAGCCATCGACTCCAGCGGGACGATCCCGAACGGCTCGTACCACGGCACGCAGACGACGGCGTCGGCCGATCGCAGCAGCGCGGGCATAGCATCGCGCCCAACGCGCCCGCGCAGGACGAGCCTGTCTCCGACTTCCAGCTCAGCCGCCAGGCCGCGCAGGCGGCGCACCTCAGGATCATGATCGAGCTCGTCGGAGTCGGGGCCTCCGGCGACGTGCAGCTCGGCGTCCGGGAGCGCGGCGAGCGCCGTGATCGCGTTGCCGATGCCCTTGCGCTCGACGAGCCGGCTTGCGATCACGAGCCGATGACGACCGGGCCGGCGCGTTTCGGCAGGCCCGGTCGGCGTGAAGCAGCCGACGTCGACGCCGCACGGCACGACCGAGACGGTGCGCAGCTCGGCCTTTTGGCGCACCAGCTCGAAGACCTCGTCCGAGCAGGTCGCGATCACGCGATCCACGCTGCCCGCGATCTCGCGCTCGATCGCTATCCGCTGTGGCGGGCTTGTGTCCTTGGAGCCCTGATGCCGCCGCTTGACCGTGCCCAGGGCGTGAAAGGTGTGGACGACCGGGATCCCGAGCCCGCGAGCAGCTTCCACCGCGGCCAGGCCGGACATCCAGAAGTGCGAGTGCACGACGTCCGGCGGGTCCTCGATCCACTGCTCGCGCAGGCTGGCGGCGAAGTCGCGCATGTAGGGGAGCAGCTCGTCCTTGGACAGCTCGCCGGGCGGGCCCGCGTCGACGTGGTCGACCTCGACGCCGGGCGTGAGCGCTACCCGGCGCGGGAGCAGCGGATCGTCGCGGCGCGTGTGCACCACGACCGCGTCGCCGTGGCGTCCGAGCGTCGCGGCCAGCGCCGCGACATGGACGTTCTGGCCGCCGGCGTCGACCCCACCCAGCACTGCGAGCGGGCTCGCGTGCTCGGAGACCATCGCGATCCTCATCGCGTTCCCGCTTCCGCGAGCAGCGCGTCCCACTCGCCCAGGAAGCGCTGCAGCCCATAGCGCTCCAGCGCCGCGGCCCGCGCGGCCCTGCCGCACTCGGCTGCCTCTTCGGGGTCGCCGACCAGTCGCCGCATCGCCTCCACCAGCACGTCGACCTTCGTCGACACGCACCCCGCTGCCGGCGGGACCGCCTCGTGCACCTCGGTCGTGCCAAGGGCGACGACGGGCATGCCGAGGTGCATCGCCTCCAGCAGCGACAACCCGAGCGAGGTCCAGCGGATCGGGTGCAGGTAGACGCGCCGGCGCGCCATCTCGGAGTGCAGGCGGTCCTGCGGCAGGTCCTCTATGCCGCCGATCGCGCCGGCGTCGATGCCGAAGAGGTCGATCGGCGCCGCCTCGGAGAACCGGTCGAGCAGATCGGTGCCCGTCACCCGGGCACGCCGGCGCGCCTCGTTGATGACGGCAGCACCCCGCGCCAGCTCGCCCGTGTAGCGCTCGCCAGGGTCGACGATGCCGTGCTCGATCACGCGTGTCGCCGTCGAGCCGGCGTCCCAGAAGAGGGCGTTGAAGTGGGTCACGTGGACCAGCACCAGGTCGTCGCGGTCCGCGGCCGGATGGCGCATCTCCGCGATCCGGCCCTGCGGCGCGTTGTGCTCGACGTAGATCGCCGGGATGTCGCGTCCCGGGCGCCGGCCGAGCCAATCCTCCGCCAGCCCGTCGAGCTCGTGCGGCCGCTGGAGCACGACGACGTCGAAGTCCTCGTCAGGCAGGGCGTCGGGTGCCAGCTCGGTTACCCGCTCCTGCGGCCAGTCATAGGTGCGGGCGATGCCGACGCCGTCCGGGCCGCGGTCGGGCAGCACCGGCACGACGTAGTCGTGGCCGCCGTGGACGAAGGCGGTCGTCCACGCGCCGTGCACGTGCCAGAGCAGGATCCTCATGCGACCGCCTCCAACGCGACCGGGGCGAGCCGATCGACGGCGCGCACGACGTCCTCGACCGCGACCTCGCCGAGGCACGGGTGACCCTCGACGGGGCAGACGCGCGCGCGGCAGCCGGCGCAGGGCACGTCGACGTGAAGCAGCTCGTGGGGCACGCCCCAGGGCCTCCAGCGGACTGCCGGGACAGTCGGTGCGAAGAGCGAGACCACCGGCGCTCCGACCGCCGCCGCCAGGTGCGCCGGGCCCGTGTTGCCGACCACTACGCAGCGCGCACCGGCAAGCAGCTCCGCGAGCTCGGCCAGGCTGGTGCGGCCGCCGGCGTCCGTGACGGCATCGCACGGGGTGCCCGCGACATACGCGGTCAGCCTGCGCTCACTCGGCGCCCCGGTGACGACCACGCGGCGCCCCGTGGCGACCAGGGCGCGCACCAGCTCGGCGTTGCGCTCCGGCGCCCAGGCGCGGGCCGGCACCGACGCGCCGGGATGCACGACCACGTACTCGCCCGCCGCGGCGGCAAGCGACGGCGCCCGCCGGACCGCGAGCAGGCCGTCGTCCCCGGGGGGCGGTGGATAGCCCGCGCTCGCCGCGAGGTCGAGCGCGCGCTCGACCTCGTGCACATCGTCGGAGATGCGGTGGCGGACGTCGAGCAGCGAGCCCGGGTAGTCGACCGACGTGGCCGCGATGAACGGAACGCCCGCCATGCGCAGCACGAGCGCCGTCGGCAGCGGGCTCTGGTGGAACGAGCCAAATACGACCGCGGCGTCGAGCTCGAGCGCGGCCAGCTCGTCGACCAACGCGTCGACGAGACCGCGGTCGACCGGCTCGGGCTCGGGATCGATCCAGGGCGCCCGCCAGACGACCAGCCCGTCGACTCCCGGCAGCAGCTCGGCCGCCGCGCGGCCGCGCGGACCGCAGAGCAGCGTCACGCGCGCGGCGCCGTGCGCCAGCGCGCGGATCGCGGGGCCGGCGAGCAGGACGTCGCCGTCGTTGTCGAGCCGCACCGCGAGGACGTGGGTCATGCGCCCACCGCCAGCACGCGGTCGATGGCGGTTGGCAGATCGGGCGCGACCTCGGCGGCGGCTGCGATCTCCTGCGGACGGGTCACCGGCGTCGGCACGAGGATCCCGCGGGCGCCCGCCGCGTGCGCGGCCACCACGTCGGCGCCGATGTCGCCGATCACGACACAGCGCGCCGGATCGACACCCAGCCGCTCGGCCGCGCGCAGGATCAGGCCAGGGGCGGGCTTGCGGCAACCGCAGCCGTCCTCGGGTCCGTGCGGGCACCAGTTCCAAGGGCCGAGCGGTCCGAGCAGCTCCTCGACGCGCGCGTTGACGGCGCGGACCTGCGCCTCGGTCAACAAGCCCCGGGCGATTCCGCTCTGGTTGGAGATGACCGCAGTCGGAACACCAGCCGCGCGCAGGCGCGCGAGCGCTGCCGCGGCGCCGGGCACCGGCTCGACCCGTGCGGGGTCGCCGTTGTAGGGCACGTCGACGACCAGCGTGCCGTCACGGTCGAAGAGCACAGCGTCCGGGCGCCCACGCGGGCCGGGCCGGGTCGCCGCGCGCGGGCCACGCGCCCCCCCCGTGCCGCGGCGAACCGCGCCGCCGGGTGCCTGCGGCCAGCGCCGAGGCGCTCCCACGCGGCGACGCACGGTCGCGTGTCCCCAGAGCCACGATCCGGTCGCCGCGAACGGCAGCATCGCGCTGGTCCACGCCATCGTCGTGACTTCGCGCGGCGTGCGCGGGCCGGGAGCGATGCGCGCTGCGGCGAGCTCGGCGGTACCGGCCAGCCACGCCAGCCCCGCGATCCCCGGGCGACGCGCGGCCAGCCCTCCGGCCACCGCGGCGGTGACGGCGAGGTGCCTCGGCCTGCGGCCTGCCGGGACGCCCGCGCGCGTGCGCCAGTCGCGCCCGTGCAGGCGCCGCATCAGCACGTCGTCGGCGTTGCCCGCCTGCTTGGTGAGCGACACCCACGCGCGCGCCGGACGCACCGGGTGACGCACGGTGCGCGTGCCGGTCACGATCCGCCAGCCCGCAGCCTGGATGCGCAGGCCGAGGTCGGCGTCCTCGCGATACGCGCGCGGGAAGCGCTCGTCGAAGCCACCGACCGCCTTCAGCGCGACGCGCCGGTAGGCCATGTCCGCCGTTGCCCAGCGCGCGGCCTCCAACCCGTGCGTGTTGCGCTCCCAGTCGGTCGGGCGGCGTCCCGCGGGCAGCGGGACGACGATCCGACCCTGCACCCCGCCCACGTCGGGCGCCGCCGCGTCCAGCTCGGCCTCCAGGCGCACCGGCCAGCCGGGCTCGGGCTCGACGTCATCGTCGAGGAACACCACCCACCCGGAGCCGCAGGCGCGCCAGCCGGCATTGCGCGCGGCCGCAGGCCCGCGCGCAGGGCCGCGCGCCACCCGCACCAGCTCTGGGACGGCGAGCGGCGGCTGCGCGCACTCGCGGTCATCGACCACCACGACGCGCTCGTGCAAACCGTCGAGCGCCTCCAGCAGCGCGCCCAGGCTCGGCCGGCCCGAGCTCGGGATGACGACCTCGAAGCTCACGCCGCCACTCCGGCTCGGTGCAGCACGTACGGGCCGATCGCCAGCAGGTCGACCGGCGAGGAGCCGAAGCACTCGAGTGCGTCGCGCGGATCGTCGACCATCGGACGGCCGGCCGTGTTGAGGCTCGTGTTCACCACCACCGGCACGGCCGTGCGGTCCTCGAAGCTCTCCAGGCAGCGCGCCATCAGCGGCTCCTGGACGCGATCGACGGTCTGGATTCGCGCCGTGCCGTCGACATGCACGACCGCGGGGATACGCTCGGCCCAACCCGGGCGCACGCGGTGCGTGAAGAGCATGAAGGGGCTCGGGATCGGGCCGTCCTCGAAGATCTCGGCCGCACGTTCCGCGAGCACCATCGGCGCCACTGGCCGGAACTGCTCGCGGCCTTTGATGTCGTTGAGCTTCTCGAGGTTGGCATGGCTGCGCGGGTCTGCCAGCAGCGAGCGGTGACCGAGCGCGCGCGGGCCGAACTCCGAGCGGCCCTGGAACCAGGCGACGACCTGGTTGGCCGCGAGCGCCTCGGCGACCGTGTCGGCGATGTCGTCGGGGCGCTCGAAGGACACGTCAGCGGAGGTGAGCCGCTCAGCCAGCCCGGCGTCGTCCCAGCTGCGCCCGAGCGCGGCCGAGTGCATCGGGGCGGGGCTGTCACCGAGCTCGTGCGCGATCTGCAGCGCCGCGCCCAGCGCAGTTCCGGAGTCGCCTGCGGCCGGCTGCACCCAGATCCGCTCGAACGGCCCGTCACGCCAGAGCCGCGAGTTGGCGACGCAATTGAGCGCCACACCACCGGCCATCACGAGGTCCCGGTCCCCGGTCCGCTCGTGCAGCCAGCCGGCGAGCTCCAGCAGCATCTCCTCCAGCCGGCGCTGGACCGAGCAGGCAAGCGCCGCGTGGCGCGGGCTGAACTCGGCGCCCGGGGCGAGCGCCGGCGCGAGCGCGGAGAGGTCGACGCCTGCTGCGGTGAAGCCGCCCCGCCCGTCGGTCCGCACGAGCTCGCGCAACGCCTCGAGGTGGTCCGGCTCTCCGTAGGAGGCCATCGCCATCACCTTGTACTCGTCCGAGGAGCGCCGGAAGCCCAGGTGCGCGGTCAGCTCCTCGTAGAGCAGCCCAAGCGAGTGCGGGAGCTGTTGCGCGGCGAGCACCTCCAGCTCGCCGCCGACCGAGCGCGCGGCCAGATGCGACGCACACTCGCCGCGGCCGTCGAGGACGAGCACGCTGCATGGGTCAAAGCCCGACGCGAAGGTGGCGGACGCGGCATGCGCGACGTGGTGCGGGACCCAGCGCACGCAGTCGGGATCGAGCCCGGGCAGCGCGGAGCGCAGAAACAGCGGGGTGCGGCGCGCGTAGAGCGTGCGCAGACCCTCCCAGTCGGCGGCTGTGATGTCGCCGTTGGGCTGAAAGGCCAGGTCGGGGTCGTACGAGTAGGCGACAGCGTCGAGATCGGAGGGCTCGATCCCGGCCGCCTCGAGGCACCAGGCCATCGACTGCTCCGGCAGCTCCCACGTCGAGAACGCGACCGGCGGCTTGCCGTGCTTGCGGCGCGAGAAGCGCTCCTCCTCCGCCGCGGCGACGGTGACGCCGTCGACGACGAGTGCCGCCGCTGGATCGTGGAATACCGCGTTGATGCCCAGGACCTTCATGCGGAGAAGCGCTTCTCCGAGATGCGCCGGGCGCGAAACAACTCGGTGGTCACATCGTTGACAGACCGGAACCCGGTGTGCTTCACCCGGCGTGCTCGGCGACGGTGCGCAGCCGCTCGAGCGCGCGCCGGATCAGCCTTGAGACGTGCATCTGCGAGACGCCGACACGATCGGCGATCTCGGCCTGCGTCAGGTCCTCGAAGAAACGCAGGTGCAGCACCGCTCTGTCGCGCGCGGGCAGTGCCGCGAGCGTCGCTGCGATCGTCGCGCCGTACTCGACCAGCTCGAAGCGGCCGTCCTCCGCGCCGATCGACTCCGCGTAGGTCTCGCCGTCGCCGTCGTCGCCGAAGCGGTAAGACTCCAGCGAGACGGCGTCATAGGCGCCGGCGGCCTCCATCGCCTCGAGCACCTGCTCCGGGCTCAGCGACAGCACCTCGGCCACCTCGTCGGCGGAGGGCGAACGGCCCTTGCGCCGCGACAGGTCCTTGACCGCGCTGTCGACCTGCATCACGCGCTCCTGCATCCCGCGGGGCACGTGCACCGCCCAGCCGTTGTCGCGGAAGTAGCGCTTGAGCTCGCCGAGCATCGTCGGCACGGCGTAGGAGGAGAACGCGGTCTCGCGCGCCGGGTCGAAGCGGTCGATCGCCTTGATGAGCCCCAGAGTCGCCACTTGCACGAGGTCGTCGAGCGGCTCGTCCGAGCGCCGGTAGCGCCGCGCCATCCGGCGGGCGAGCGGCAACAGGCGCTGCACGAGCGCCTCGCGCGCGGCCTGGTCGCCGTGGCGGTGATAGCGGACCAGCAGTCGGCGATCCTCCTCGGCACGGACGGCGCCATCCTCTGCGACGCCGGGCGAGAAGCTGGTGCGGAACGCTCGGCCCGATGGAACCGGAGACATGTTCAGGGGCGATCCGCTCCGGCCACGACTTGGTGGCTGCCCGTCAGTGTGCTGACTCAAACGATGGCCAGTGCGGTTTCGTCCGGCCGACTGCGCAAATCTTCGAGCCGCTCGAATACGCGCGCGGCGCCGGCGTCGCGCAGCTCCTGCTCGGAGAAGCCGCCCGTGAGCACTCCGATCGTTGCGACCCCCGCGTCCTTTGCCGCCTTGAAGTCCCAGATCAAGTCGCCGACCATGACCGCCCTCCCGCCACCCGCCTTCGCAACCGCCGCGAGCACGAGGTCGGGCTCCGGTTTGGTCTGCTCGACGTCGGCGGAGGTGGTCCAGTCGTCGGCTAGCTCGCGTGCGCCGAGCAACTCGACGTAGTGCTCGACCTCATGCTGCTTGGCCGAGGAGGCGAGCACCACGGTGTGACCACGGTCCTTGAGCTCGCTCAGCAGTCGCGCGCACCCGCGAGCGGGCGCACTTCGTCGATCAGCTCCATGTAGAGGTTCCCCTCGAGCGCCCGCACCTCGTCGCCGTGCGCGGAATCGAATTCTTCGCCCGCGAGTGCTCCGACCAGCTGGTCGCCGCCCATCCCGATGTGGCGATGCACGCGATAGAGCGGCAGCGTGAGACCCAGTCGCCGGAAGGCGCGAAACCACGCGACGGCGTGCTGGTAGTTCGTGTCCACCAGGGTGCCGTCGATGTCCAGGATCGCAGCGGCCGGGCGCGTCACGAGGCCGCGGAACGTGTCGCCCTTGTCGAGATGGTTGAACGCCTGCACATGGCCGGCCTCCAGCGAGATCAGCTCGGGCGTGCCGCCGGCCGCGCGGACCGCCTCCCACGGCTGCGTCAGCTCGTCCTGCTCCACGCCCTCGGTCGCGAGGAATGCGACCGTCTTGCCTTCGAGCTTGCCGGCCACGGCGATCCTCTCGTTCGGGTTCAGCGCACTTGTTCCCACGCCACCGCGGGCGGCCAAACCTCTCCGGGCGGCGTCGTTTGACCGCGGAGGGCCGGGGGTAGCCGACCGCTCATGGAGTACGTGATACCAGCGGTGCTCGTCATCCTCCTGATCGGCGGCTTCGTGTCGTTCATGGTTCTCAACGCGACCAAGAAGCGAGGCTCCGCGGCCAAGGGCGATAACGCGCCGGGGATCGGGCCCGACGAGACGCCGCTCGGCGACACGAGCGAGCACGCGGGCGAGCAGAGCGCGGAGGGCGTCACGCAGTCCGACCCCGAGGATCCGCACTCGGGCAGCGGACCGCAACGCGTGGACCCGGACGCTGCCGCGCACACCGCGCGTCCCGGTGAGGGCGAGGGCGCCGAGCGGCTCGAGTTCGACGGCGAGCAGCCGCGGCCCGCGTCCGAGCGGCTCGCCGACCGCGACGTCTGAGGCCTGTTCAAGCTCAGGCGGACGACTGCTGCAAGCCACTTGTCCGCGCCGGCGCCGCGATCGTGTTCAGGTTATGTTGAGAACTCTTTGAGCTGCGGTGTTTTGGCGGCCTGGCGTGAGGGCACAATCGCGCTGTCGCGCCGCGTCGTTCCGGATGGCCTCCACATCACCCGGTGGCGCAACATCCTCCTCCTAGTACCGGGGCGCCCGCGGGCGCCCCGGCTCGTTTCAGGCGCGAGCGCGCCCGGGTAGTGTGATCGTGATGACGCCTCAACCGCCGTCCCCGACGCCTCCGGGTCCCGACCCGTCGCCTCCGACCCCGACGCCCGATCCGGGCCCGCTGCCGCCGGATCCGCAGCCGCCCGTGATCTGACGCGCACGGAGCCCGTCGACCAGACACCGACCGAGGCGACGGACTACGCGGCGCTCTCTTTGGTCTACGGCTCGATGCTGGCCGCGCTCGTGTACTCCGCACGCGAGCAGCGAGCGGGAGCCGATCCCGGGCGCGGAGCTGCTGCCGTTGTCGGCGGCGACGTTCGCGCTCTCGAAGCTGCTCGTACATGAGAAGCCAGAGACCTGGCTGCGCCAGCCGTTCCTCGAGGAGTCCGCCGAAGGCGGGCGGCCGCGCGGACGGCGGCTGCGCTACGCCGTCGGTGAGCTGATGAACTGCACGGCATGGGCGCATGGAGCGCGCTCGGCCTCGTCGCCCTGCGCGTGCACTCACTTGCCGCGGACGTTCAGCGGCGCTCGGCGAGCTGCTTGAGCCGGCGCAGCCCTTCGCGGTTGCGCCGGTCGATCAGCCAGTCCTGAACACGGTTGTGAAGCAGCGCGGTCGGCCCCTTGATCGGCTCCTCGATCTGGATCACCTCGGTGCCGCCGTCGCGGACCGCGAGCTCGAACTCCACGCGCGCTATGCCTGTCGGACGCGCCCGGGCGTGTAGCACGAGCCGCCGCCCAGGCTCGCACGAGACCACCGAGGTCGTGTCGCGCACGGTGATGGGGCCGATCCCGACCGAGTGGTGGAACGTCGCACCGGGCTCCGGCCACTCGCCGTCGACGCGGCGTACCTCCTTGCAGCCGACCACCCACTGCGTATAGGTGAAAGCATCCGCGAGCACTGCGAAAACGGTCTCCGGCCCTGTCGAGACGTGAATCGTCGTGCGTGCCATCGAACGCCGCCTACCCGGTCAGGCGCCCGCGCGACCGTCCGGTCTGCACGTGGCGCACCGCCGGTTAGCGCCCGCGACCGGCTGGGTACACCCCAGACTCTGAGATGACCGGTCAAGGACTGCCCTCAAACGCGCCGGCCGGATTGCTCTCATCGGACATCCGCCTGACGCTTCCGGCGCGCCCTGAGAACGTCGCGGTCGTCCGCCATGTGCTCGGCGCCCTGTCAGACGCGCTCGGCCTGCCGGTCGCGCTGACAGAGGATATCCGGCTCGCGGTGACGGAAGCGTGCACGAACGTCGTCCGGCATGCGTATCCCGACGACGACGGGGCGATCGACGTCGTCGTCAGAACGGAAGGGGCCGCGCTCGAGGTGATCGTCGCGGACGCTGGTCGGGGCATGGGGCCGAGCCCGGACACGTCCGGGCCGGGGCTCGGGCTGCCGCTGATCGCGGCGCTCACGGACTCCGTCAGGGTCGAGCGCACGGCGCACGCCGGCAGCCGGATGACGATGTCGTTCGTGCGCGCGCGCAAAGCGCCCGCACTGGGCCTCGCGTGACCGGCTCCGAAGCACCGACGCGCGTCTCGGTCGCCGCCGGTCCGCTGGTGGGCCCCGTGCTGCGCCGCGTGGTGGGGATCTTCGCCGCACGCGCCGACCTGCCGCTGGACCGGCTCGACGACGCCGTGCTCGTGGCCGACGTCGTCGCTGCGCGCGCGCCTGCGCACGTCGCCGCGGAGACCGTCGACGTCGCGCTCGCCTCGAGCCGGCGGTCGCTCGATCTCCGCGTCGGACCGCTGGTTCGCGGCGGCGGCAGCGCGCTCGTGAGCGACGCCGCGGTGCCGGGCGTGGGCAATGTGATCGAGCGGCTCGCCGACGTGCTCGAGATCGAGACGCACGGCGAGCACGAGTTCCTGCGCGTCCGCCTGGCCTACTCCGGCTCGGATTAGAAACAAGTTCGCCGGGAGAGGCTGGGGCCAAATGGCGATCGAGTTCGGCATCAAGGACCGTTCCGTGGGCGCGGACACTCACGTGGTCTCGGTCAGCGGTGAGGTCGACCTCTTCACCGCGCCCACGTTCAAACAGCGCGTGATGGCGCCGATTGTCGCCGGCGTCGAGCATGTGGTCGTCGACCTGACCGAGGCGACGTTTGTGGACTCCTCCAGCCTGGGGGTGCTGATCGGCGCGCACCGGCGGCTGAAGTCGCGCGGTGGCCGGTTGGTCGTGGCCTGCAACAGCGAGGCGATCGTGAAGACCTTCAGGATTACCGGGCTCGACGGCGTCTTCCGGCTCGTCGACTCCGTCGAGGCCGCGCTCGGCGAGGGTGCCGAGGCAGCGTAGCCTTCTCCGCGTGGATGGCGGAACCGGCTTTCCCAGCGCCGATGCGCAGGACGACTTCTCGCGCGCGCGACGCTCGCAGTTGCTGGCCGAGCTCGGCCGGCGCCTGCGCCGCGAGCCTGACGACGTCGCGCTGATCCTGCCCTTTGACGAGGTCGTCGAGGCGCTCGGGATGGTCGGCGAGGTCGGGCTCGGGCTGCGGAGCATCACGCTGGACTCGATCGTCGGCACGGTCGATCGCACGCGGGACTTCGACCGCGGCTTCCGCCCGACGACGCCACGCGTGCGCGGCCGCTGGCAGCGGATCGCGGCGGCCCAGCGCCGCGGCGAGTCATTTCCCCCGATCTCCGTCTACCGGATCGGCGACCTGCACTTCGTGCGCGACGGCCATCACCGCGTGTCGGTCGCCAAGTCGCTCGGGCGCGAGGACATCGACGCCTACGTCACCCAGGTGCGGACCCGCATCGCCACCGGCGACGTGCTGCGGCTCGCGGACCTGCCGCTGAAGGGTCACGAGCGCCTGTTCGCCGAGCGCGTGCCGCTCGACGAGCAGCAGCTGGCCCGGGTGCGGCCGTCCGATCCGTGGGAGTTCGGGCGCCTGGCCGAGGGCGTCGAGGCCTGGGGCTTTCGTGTCATGCAGGAGCGTCGCGAGTACATGGGTCGCGAGGAGGTTGCCCGGCTCTGGTACGAGGAGGATTTCCTCCCCGTCGTCAAGACGCTGCGCGAGGGCGAGTTCATCCGCGCGTCCGAGACCGAGGGCGACGCCTACACCCGCGTGGTCAGCGCGCGCTACGTGCTGCTGCGAACGCACGAGTGGAGCGACGAGATCGTCGACCGCCTGCAGGGCATCGAGCGTCGCAAGGGCGGCCTCGGCCGCCCGAAGCGGGGCTAGAGCGCGCGTCCGGCGGAGCTACTCGTCCCGCGCGCCCGGGTGTCCCTTGCCCGGCCACGGCGCCAGCAGCAGCAGCAGGCGCGCGTCGCTCGTGGAGCGCACCTCGTGGCGCTCACCGGGGTCGAACACCGCCACGAAGCCCGGGCCGCCCCGCACGCTGGCGCCGTCGGCGTCCACCTCCACCTCGCCCTCGACCACGACGAGGTGCGCGCGCTCGTGCACCTCGTGGTCCTTGAGGCGCTCGCCCGCAGGCAGGTGGATGGCGATCGTGCGCGACTCGCCGCGCGACGAATGCAGGATCTGCGGTTGATACGGCTGCACGTCGAGCGTGCGGAGGTCCCAGTGCTCCATGGAGGAGAACCTACCGCTCAGGCCGCGGCTGGGTGCCCTTGACGTCTCCGTCGGCCTCGTCGCGCAGACGGGCGATCGACTGGCGGATCAGGCGCGAGACGTGCATCTGGGAGACACCCACGCGCTGGCCGATCTCAGACTGGGTCAGGTCCTCCTCGAAGCGCAGCCGCAAGACCTCGCGCTCGCGCTCGGACAGCACCTGCATCAGCCGCTCCACGGTCGCGGAGTCCTCGGCGAGGCCGAAGCCCGGGTCCTCGATGCCGAACGCGTCGGCGTAAGGGTCGCCCTCCTCCTCGTTCTCCGTGCGCGGGCGGTCGAGCGAGACCGCGCGGTACGCGGCCGAGGCCTCGCGCGCCTCGAGCACCTGCTCGAGCGTCACGCCGGCGCGCTTCGCGATCTCCGCGGGCGTCGGCGCGCGGCCAAGCTCGCGCGACATCTCGTCAGCCATCCGGTCCACGCGCACTGCCATCTCCTGCAGGTCGCGTGGCACCCGCACGGACCAGCCCTTGTCGCGGAAGTGGCGCTTGAGCTCGCCGAGGATCGTCGGGACGGCGAACGACGAGAACGCCGTCTCGCGCGCGGGGTCGAAGCGGTCGATCGCCTTGAGCAGGCCGAGCGAGGCGACCTGGATCAGGTCGTCGAGCTGCTCGCCGCCCCGCTGGTAGCGGCGAGCGAGCTGGCGTGCGAGCGGCAGGAAGCGCTCCACGAGCTGCTCGCGCGCCACCGGGTCGCCACCCCTGTGATAGCGAATGAGCAGCCGCCGGTCCTCCTCGCCACGCGCCGCGCGCCCGTCGGACGGGGGATATGCTGACTCGCCGCTTGCGGGGTCCTTGCCCGTTCGATCGCCGATGCTCTCCACGCCCGTCATCAGATACCTGCTCGAGGTTGTGTGCGCCGGGGCGCAAGGGCGCGGAACATGGTCGGGCGGGTCGCTGGGCCTGACCGCGTTGCAGTCTACCGCGAGGTCATAGTGCCGACCGCCAGCGCACCAGGTTCCGAGCGGCACCTGCGCGTGCTGCTCGCCGACGAGGACAAGCAGGCGCTCGCGCAGCTCGGCGCCGTGCTCGAGGGCCTCGGCCACGAGGTCACCCCCTACGCGGTCTCCGTCGCGGAGGCGATCGAGTTGATCTCGACCGAGGACCCGGACCTGGCGATCGTGGTCGTGCACATGGACGACGAGCATGCGCTGGCGCTGATCCAGGAGACGGTGGAGTACGCCTCAGGGCCCGTGATCGCCCAGACCCGTGACGGCGATGTCGAGTTCGTGGCCCGCGCCGCCGAGCGCGGGATCTCGGCCTGGATCGAGTCGACGGCGCCCGAGGCCGTCCAGGGTGCGATCGAAGTGGCGCTGCGGCGCTACGAGGAGGCGGCGCGGCTGCAGGTCAAGGTCGATCAGCTCGAGTCCGCGCTCGAGCGCCGGGCTGTTATCGAGCGCGCCAAGGGCATCCTGATGGAACGCCACGGACTCGACGAGCGCGCCGCGTTCGGACTGCTGCGCGACCACGCCCGGGCGCAGAGCCGGCGCGTCGTCGACGTCGCCGTGGCGGTCGCCGGCGGTCACGCGCTCCTGCCCAAGGGCACGGGCTAGTAGCGTGGCCTCCACCGATGCTCGGCACCGTGACCGGGGAGGCCCGGCTCTGACACCGCCACCAGAGGACAGTGCGCTCGAGGCCGTCGTCGAAGATGGGCGTCCGGGCAAGGCGCTCGTCCTGTCCGACCTCAAGGACGCGTTCAAGCGCTTCCAGTCCGATCAGATGACCGACCACGCCGCGGCGCTGACTTACTACAGCCTGATGTCGCTGTTTCCGGCGCTGTTGTTCGCGGTCGCGGTGCTCGGCGTGTTCGGCCAGGAGACCCTGATCCCCGACACCGCCGAGTACCTGAAGACCGCCGGCGCGCCCGAGGAGACAGTCGACGCGGTCACGTCGGCGCTGGACTCGGCGCAGTCGCAGCGGAGCACGGCGATCACAGCGCTCGTGATCGGCCTGGCGCTCTCGCTCAACGCAGCGTCGGGGGCGTTCGGCGCGGTGGGGCGGGCGCTGAACCAGGTCTGGCGCGTCGACGAAGGCCGCGGCTTCGTGCGCCGCAAGGCCAACGACCTGCTCTGGACGCTGGTCGTGCTGATGCTGGTGATGATCACCTTCGTGCTGCTCTTCCTCGGCGGCGGGCTGGCCTCGGACGTGCTCGGCTGGATCGGGCTCGGCGAGACCGCCGCGGATGTGTGGCGGATAGCCCGCTGGCCGGCGGCTCTGGTCTCGGCGATGCTCGTCTACGCCGTCGTCTACTTCGCGGCGCCGAACGTCGAGGTGCGGCGCTTCCAGTGGATCACCCCGGGTGCCGTCTTCGGCGTGCTCGCCTGGATCCTCGCGTCGGCCCTGTTCTTCGTGTACGTCTCGAACTTCTCGTCGTACTCGGCCACCTACGGCGCGTTCGCCGCGGTCGTGATGCTGCTGGTGTGGCTCTGGTTGACGAACCTCGTGCTGCTGCTCGGCGCAGAGCTCAACGCCGCGATCGACGTGCGCCGCTCGCCCGACCTGCCGCGCGGCTATGAGGGGCCGTCGCTGCCGGCCAAGGAGCCGGCCGACTCCTAGGCGGTTGCGCCGGGACGCAAGGTCAGCGTCTCGGGCCACGAGCAGAGGGCGTCGCGCCCGGGGCAGTCGCCGCAGAGCTCGCGGTGCGGGCGCGCGGTCACCGGCCAGCGCTCGTCCAGGACCCCGGCGGCCAGCTCGAGCAGCGCCTCCCCAAGCTCCGGGGTGTCGTCGGCGCCGAAGCTCGCCGTCACCGGCTCGGCCGGGCGCTCGAGCAGGCAATAGGCGACCTCGACCCGCGCCGCGCCGTCATGGAGCCCTGCGAGCGCATAGACCATGCGCTGGGTCGCATAGGCGCGCTCGATCAGAGCCGGCGGCGGCTCCTCGCCGAGCCGGTCGGTCTTGTAGTCGACGACCAGCACCGTGCCGTCGCGCTCGCGCGCGAGCACGTCGACGAAGCCCGTGACGAGCGGACCGCCGCCGCCCGGTGAGAGCTCGAACGCGAATGCGGCCTCGCGCCTGACCGCGGACGCCGCTGCGAGCCGCTCGCACAGTGGCGACGTGGCGAAGGCGGCGACCTGGGCGCGGATGTCCTCGATGTGGTGCGGTTCCAGCGCGATCCCGTGGGACCGCGCGAGCGAGCGCACCTGCTCGGCGCCAGGCGGCGCCGGGCGGGCGAAGTCGAGCTGCTCGAGCAGCAGGTGCACGAGCGTGCCCCGCAGCCGCCCTTCGAGCTCCCCGGCGTCGGTGAGCTCCGCGGGCGGGGAAGCGACGCGCGGCAGGCCGAGCACGCGCGACAGGTAGAAGCGGTAAGGACAGCGGGCGTAGTCCTGCAGCGATGAGTAGGACAGCCGGCGCTGGGCGGGCTGCGGGCGCGCGGGCATCGGGATCACCTTCGGCTCGGCGGGCAGTGCCGTGCCCGGCGCGGTGCTGTGCTCCCGCGCGACCGGCGCCGCGGCCTCCGGCGGCAGGTTGCCCGCAGTCACGAGCCGCGCGTACACCGCGCCCGCGCCGCAGGCGATCACGGCCGGCTCCGCTCCCAGCACCGCCGCGGGATCCCCGAGCAACGCCGGCGCGAGCCAGCCGATCGGCGGGCCGCCCGGGCGCGCCGCGGGCCATTTCGCGGTGTCCACGCCGCCGGACAGGATCAGCCGCTCCTCGGCACGCGTCGCCGCGACGTAGAGCAGCCGGCGCTCCTCGTCGGCCTCGGCCGCCGCGAGCTGATCGGCGATCCGATCGTGTCCGAGCGCGGGCACGGGGTCGCCCCCGGCAAGCGTCGCGAGCTTGAGGCCGGCGCCTCCGTCCGCCCCGATCAGCAGCCGTTCACGCGCGTTGACACCCGGCCGGCCGAGGTCGGCCACGCAGACGACGGGGAACTCGAGCCCCTTGGCCCGGTGGATGGTCATCAGCCGCACCGCGTCGAGCCCCTCCGACTCGAGCGCGGCCTCGCCCTCGCGCGCCTCAGCGAGATCCTGGTCGACGGCATAGGCGAGGAAGCCGCGCAGGTCGCGGCCCTCCGAGCGCTCGAACTCGCGCGCGAGTCGCATCAGCTTGCGCAGGTTCGCCAGCCGGCGATCGCCACCGCCGCGCGCGAGGATCGCCAGGTCGTAGCCCAGGACCGTGATCGCACGCTCGAGCAGCACCTCGACGGGAAGCCGCTCGGCCCGCAACCGCTCGCCGCCGGCAAAGCGCGCGAACTCGACCAGCGGCGCGACCTCGTCTGACCCCAGGTCGGCGAGCCAACTGCCGTCCTCAGCCGGCGCGGCGGCCGCGCGGCGCAGTGCCGCCCATGCTCCTTCTCCTTCGTTGCGGCCGGCTTCGGCGAGCAGCACCAGCGCGTCCGTGCCCGCGCCGCAGAAGGGCGAGGAGAGCGTGGCGTAGAGCGCCGCCTCGTCGAGCGGGTTGGCCAGCACAGAGAGGTAGGCGATGCCGTCACGGACCTGCTCCTGGGACCAGTAGCCGCGGCCGCCGACGACGTACGTCGGCAGGCCCTGCTCCTCCAGCGCCTGCTCATAGAGTCGTAGCGAGCTCGTCGCGCGCACGAGCACGACGAGCTCGCCCAGGGCACGACCGGCATCGGCGACCTCCGCCCGCAGGCGCGCCGCCACGGCGCGCGCCTCCGCGCGGCGCCAGGGCTGTGCTGCCAGGCCGGCGAGGCCCAGCTCCTGCTCGCGCTGCTCCCACCCTGTGCGCTCGCAGACGAGCAGCTCGACCCGCGGCTCTGCCGGCGGATCAGGCGCGAACAGCCGCAGCTCGTCCGGCCCGCGGCCCGCCACGAGCGGTGTGAAGCCAGTTCCGAGCAGCGGTGCGAATGCGAAGTTGACGACGTCGAGGATCTCCGGCTGCGATCGGAAGTTGACGGTCAGGCCGCGCACGCTGCCGGCGTCCAGCGCCACCCGGCGCGCGCGGAAGATGCCGACGTCGGCGTGACGGAAGCCGTAGATCGATTGCGCCTCGTCGCCGACCGCGAAGAGGTTGCCGGTGCCGGCGCCGGTGTCGCGCTCGAGCGCCTCGAGCAGGTCGAGCTGCAGCCGGTTCGTGTCCTGGAACTCGTCGACCATGATCAGCGCGAAGCGCGCTGCCCAGCGGGTGCGCACACCGTCGTCGCCGGCGAACAGGTCGCGCACCAACAGCTCGAGATCCTCGAAGTCGACCCCGGCGCGCGCCGCCTTGGCAGCGGCGTAGGCGGTCCCGAAGGCTGCAATCAGCTCATCGATCAGCACCAGTGCGGGGCGGGCGTGGTGGTCCGCGCACTCTGCCCGGTAGGCGTCCCACTGCTCGCGGTAGGCAACGCAGTCGGTGTGCTCCAGCGCCTTGGCACCGCCGGTCAGGCGAGCGACATCGAGAGCGCTCGGGAGCGGCGGGTCCCCCCCGGCGCCCGTGAGCCGCTCGCACGCCTCGAGGGCCGCGAGCGCCGCCGTCACGCGCACCCCGCTCCCCGCCGGACGCAGGGCGGCGACGGCGCGGACGGCCGCCGCCGCGAGCCGCGCCGGGTCGGGAGCCGGCGCCCCGAGCGGAAGGCCGAGCCTGGGCCGCGTGGCACCGCGGCTGCGCAGCGTGGCGTACGCGCTCGTGACCATCGGCTCCAGCTCGCGCCCGTTCGCGGCTGCGAGGTCGATGGCGGCGCCACCGTGCACGGCGACCCACCGCTCCAGCGCCGACTCGAACGCCGCCGCCGCGAGCCGCCGCGCGGCAGCCTCGTCGAGCACGGTGAAGCGCGGATCCAGTCCGGCGGCCAGCGGCCGGCTGCGCAGCACGCGCGCGCAGAAGCCATGGATCGTGCCGATCCACGCCGCGTCGACGGAGCGCGCGTGCTCGGGCTCGTGCAGCTCCTCGAAGCGCCGTCGCACCCGCCCGCGCAGCTCCGCCGCGGCCTTCTCGGTGAACGTGAGCGTGAGGATCGCCCCCACGGCGACGTCGTCGTTCAGGACCGCCTCGACGAAGCGCTCGACGAGCACCGCGGTCTTGCCCGAGCCCGCGCCGGCGGCGAGCAACGACGACCCGCTGCGGTCGGCGATCGCGGCGCGCTGCTCGGAGGTGGTACGGAACTCGCCGCCCTGCTGTGCCTGCGATCCCTCGGTCACGACGGCCATGCCGGCGCCTCCGTCCGCAAGCTCCCGGCCGCGGGCATCATGCCGGCGCGTCCACGCGGGGCTCGCCCGCCCGGCAGATGCCCGGATAACGGCAGCCGCGGCTCGAGCAGCGCTCGGGACAGGGCGCGATCCGGCCGCCGTGCAGGTCGGCCGCCGTGCGCGCCGCAAGCTCGCGCGCGTCGTCGAGCGCTGCCGCGAAGGCGTCGGCGTCGACCACGTCGGTGCGCGTGTAGCCGCCCGGAACGTCATCGCGCACGAGCCCGCGGGCGCCCAGCTTGCGCCCCGCCAGCGGCTGGTAGACGCCGGCGACCGGTTCCAGGCCGAGCAGGTCGCGGACCGCGAGCAGGTAGAGCGCGACCTGCAGCTGGAGCTCGTCGGCCCACTTCACGCCGCCCACCACGCTGCGGCCCTTGTAGTCGCGCACGATCGCGGTCCCGCCCGGGCCGACGTCGACGCGGTCCACGCGGCCGGTGACCAGCGCGCCGGACGCTCCTAGCGCAAGCGGCCCGTGCGCGTCGCCTGAACCGCCGAACGACCACTCCAGCTCAGCCGGCTCGAAGCCGGCGCCGCATTCGGCCTCCGTGCGCAGGTAGCGCTCCAGGTCGGCGTGGAGACCGCGCATCAGCGCGCGCTGCCGAACGGGCTCCGGGCCGCTGCGCAGGCCTGCCAACACCTCCCCCAGGGTCTCCAGCGCCAGGTCGATCCGCTCCGGCACGATGCGCGCAGAGCCGGAGCGCTCGCGCAGCAGCTCGAGCGTCCGCTCGAGCACCGCATGTGCGAGCGCTCCACGCCGCATCGGCTCGGGGTCCGGCTCGGTGCGCCCGGGACGCAGGAGTTGCTCGACAAGCCAGCGCACGCCGCAGCCGGCAAACGACTCGAGCCCGCGGGCCGGCTCGGTCTCGCGCGCGGCGAGCAGCCCGAGCACCGCGGCGCTCGCCGGCGCTGCGAGCGCCGCCGGCTCGGGCGCTGATCTGCCCGCGGCATACGCCCGCCGCAACTCATGCGGCGTCGGCGCATCACGCGGCGTCCACGTCACGTCCGCAAGCAGTCGTAAGCCGCGCTGGAGCCAGAGCTCGTCGGTGAAGAGGGAGCGGACATCGTCGAGGAAGGCGGACGCCGCGAGCGGGTTGCCCTCCTCGTCGGACGAGCGCCAGGAGAGGAACAGCACGTCCTCGGGCCGCGAGACGGCCGCGTAGAACAGCGAGCGCTCGCGATCGAGCGCATCCTCGTGCGGCGGCAGGCGCAGCCCGGAGGCGGCCGCCAGCCCGCGCCGGTCCTCGTCGGACAGGAACGGCTCGGGCACGGGCCTGCGCGGGAACTCGCCGTCCTGCAGCCCACACACGAAGACCGCGCGGAAGCGCCGCGCCCGGATCGCGAGCGGGTCGGCGAGCAGCACTCCCGCGGCCACGCCGCATGGAGGTCCTTCGGCGCCGGCCGCGGAGTGCGGCTCGCGTCCCTGCCCGGCCCCCAGCGCGTCGAGCTCCCCGGCGCCGGCCGGCGCGAACGGCTCGCGCACCTCGACGGCTCCCAGCGCGTCGATGACGTCTTGCGGGCCACCGAGGAGACCCGCGTCGACGGCAGCGAGGCCGCAGAGCTCGGCGACCGCGGTGCGCAGGTCGGACGCGACGCGAGCGTCGGCCAGGCTCTCGGCCGCCAGCACCTCGGCGCGCCGGAGATGCGGCGCAGTCCAGATCGCAGCTGCCTCGGCCTCGAGCGCGCGCAGCAGCGGCTCGGGTCCCTCGGCGGCCGCCGCCGCCAGCACATCCAGCGCGACGAGCGGCGGGCCGCCGAGCCGCGACTCCCACGCGGCGCGGGCACTGCGCGCGTCGTCGAACCCGCCGCGGCGCACGCGCAGCTCGAGCGTGTCGACCGCTCCCGGGTCGGTCAGCCGACCGGGCGTGCGCAGCCATGTGAGCAGGTCGGCGGCAGTGCCGCCGGGTAACGCCGCGCGCGCTGCGGCCAGCACTCCGGCGCCCAGCCGCGTGCGTGCGAGCGCTACACGCCGGTCGTGGCTGACCGGGATCCCGTAGCCGGCCAGAACCTGGGCGAACAGCGCGGTCGTGCCCGCATCGCCGCGCAGCAGCACCGCGATGTCGGGCGGCGCGATGCCCTGGCGCATCAGCTCCAACACGGCGGCGCCGACCAGCTCTGCCTCGGCGCGCTCGCCGCCGGCCTCCAGCAGCCGCACCGCGCCGTTCGGTGGGAGCCGGACCGGATCGGGCTCGAACAGCGCGCGCTCCAGGTGATGCAGGGCGGCACGCGCATCCGCGGCGTAGTACTCCGAGCGCTCGGGCAGCGCCACGACCTCGGCGAGCGGCCGCAGCTCCTCGACGGTCGCGGCGCGGCCGGCGAACGCGATCCGGCCCGGCTCGTAGGGGAGCGCGACCAGGACCTCCGCGCCTGCGTGGCTGACGAGCGTCTCGACAGCGTCGCGCTGGATCGGGGTGAGGTCGTCGAATCCGTAGAGGAACACGGGCCGCCCACCCCACGCGCCGGGGGCTGCGCGAAGCGCATCGAGCGCCGCCCAGGCGTAGCCCTCCTGGTCAGGCCTGCCGAGCCGCTCGAGCCGGCGCCTGTAAGCGGAGTACAGGGCACCGAGCTCTGCCGCGTAGGTCGGGCGGCCGCCGCCGGCGGCCGCGCCGTTCGCGTTCGATGCGCCGTTCTCGCCGTCGGCTGCCTCGGTCGCAAGCCCGCGGAGGGTGGCCGTCGCATCCGCGCTTCCGCTCGACGCCGCCCACGTGCGCAGCGCCGACGTGAAGCGTGCGGGGCTGACGAGCGAGCGCTGCAGCTCGGCGAACAGCGCGCCGGCCGCGCCCGCGAAGCCCTGCGTCGCTGCCGAGGCCGCGAGCGCGCGCAGCGGCACGTCGGCGATTGCGGCGCGCACGACCCGCTCGCACGCGACCCTGCCCAGCGGC
>Ga0136618_10000009_pt1 | contig 43338 bp, 35 predicted proteins | sample AntDrymUQ3302106_2_FD_104805 | JGI IMG/M metagenome (GOLD analysis project Ga0136618, IMG submission 104805) | Polar desert sand microbial communities from Dry Valleys, Antarctica - metaG UQ330 (21.06) | ecosystem: Environmental > Terrestrial > Soil > Desert | place: Antarctica: Dry Valley... | reverse complement strand
TTTATTGAGGACTTTTTTAGTGACGAAACATGCATAGAATGGAACAAACCGCGAGAAGGTTTTGCCACAATCAAACTCTCAAATAAGGCGCAAAATGCTTTACATTGGTTTTGCCGTAGCCAAACGCCGCCGCTTATCACATCGCTTACTCGCTCAGGCGACGATTCGAACGTTTTATGTTTCGACAGCGAACAGGTTAAAAGTCTCCAAAGGGTAAAAATGTTTCATAGGAGTTAGAGTTTTTTTCGCTTAAGAGAGTTCCTTTTGAGCCAGTTGTGAAGATTGGCTTCAGTGGTGCCGTAGCGATTGGCGATAAACTTCTGGGTTGAACCGTTTTTTAGCAGGGCTTCGATTTCCGGGCGAAATTGATCAAGTTTTGATTTGCCCGGACCGGGCGGTCTGCCGAGTTTGATACCCTGTTCCTTTTTATAACGTAAGGCTTCCTTGGTTCGTTGCGAGATTAGATCGCGTTCGATTTCCGAAGCCATCGAAAACGCCATCGCCACGATTTTACTTTGAATCGAACTGTCGAGCGACCAATTGCCTTTGACCGCATAGACCCTGACCCCTTTTTCGACTGCTACCGCGAGGATTTCCATACATTCGAGCATACTTCTGCCAAGTCGCGATAACTCGCTGACAATCAATGTGTCGCCTTTTTTGAATTCTTCGATTATTTCCGCGATCTTCCGCTTTTTCCACGACACCTTGCCTGAGACGATTTCTTCAACAAAATTTACCTTTCCCAAATTCAGGTGATTCGCCAGATGGAGAATATCAGACTTGTTTTTTTCCAGTTCCTGATCGCCAGTGGAAACTCTCAGATAGCCGATTGTTTTGGAAACTGGCGGGACAGTTTTAGTTTTAGCTGATTTTGATTGTGATTTTGGCGGCATTTTTAGGTATTCGATGAAAAGGTCTGATCGTTAGTTATATTGTAACAACCGTTATTGTAATATCAGTGAGTTGTATTTAACAATAACTGTTTTATAAACGGACATTTATTCTGTAATTAATTTTTACTTTTTATGCCGCTTTTGAAAATTTTGAGTAACTCGGAAATTATCGAATTCGACTCGCCCCCAATTTTCAATCACGAAGAACGGAAAAAGTTTTTCAATCTGCCGGGCGGACTTTCATCCGTACGGGAAACTTTGCGAACGGATGAAAACAAAATTTTATTTCTATTGCAATTGGGTTATTTCCGCGCCCGCCAAAGATTTTTTGCCGGACATTTTCATACGGCTGATCTCAGATATATTTCGGCTAAATTTCATCTCTCATCCGGCAACGAGGAAACTCCATCTTACTCACGCCCGACGCTGCTGCGACATCAACTCATTATAATTGAATCTTACGGCATTCGATTTCTTCAGGAATCTGATGAACTTTTCTTATTTAACGAAGCGACATCTCTGGTTGCTTCCGTAGTTCGACCGGAAAAGGTCTTTTGGCAGCTGGTGGAAAAGATAACTGCATTGAAGATCGTGGTGCCAAGCTATTATCGCCTGACCTCGATTATCTCCAAAGCCATTCAGACTCACGAAAATTATTTACATTCCGTCGTCAAAGAATCGTTAAATGACGATCAAAAGGGATTGCTTGATTCGCTACTAAATAATGAAGCCATTGGCGATTCGGAAGCCTCTGTCGGCTCAATAAATTTGACCTCCTTAAAACAGCCGTTTCATTCACTCAAATCTACTCATCTGAAAGCCAATCTCAATGATTGGCAATTTTTACAGTCAATTTATCAGAATGTTTCGCCGATCATCAACAAAATGGAATTAACTCCGGACGCGATTCGTTTTTATGCCAATATCGTTCTCAAAACGAAAGCCTTTTATCTTACCCGACGCCGTGCCGAATCACGTTATCTATATCTTCTTGCGTTCGTCGCACACCAGACTTTTCGCCTTCAGGATATGCTGGTTGACGCGCTTTTACAGTCCGTCCAAAATACTGTTAATTCAGCTAATTACGAGTATCGTCAGCAATATTTCCAAAAGCGTGCGGAGCAAAGAAAGATACTCAACAATTTGCTTGAATCTTTACAAACAACCGTTTTTCCGACCTTTGCAGAAATTTCTCAAGTGCTGTCGGAAGGGGGAATTTCCGATACGGAAAAAGTCGCTCGGATCGAGTTCTCGGTTAATGAAAATCTGGCTGAAAGACAGCGCCTCGAAGCGGAAATCAAACTGTTAGCTCAGGATACTGCCGATGAGCAGGAAGCCACGGAATTTTACGCGATTCTACAAAAGAAATCGCTAACTCTTCAACGCCGCGCCGCCGACATCGTGCGTTTTCTCAATGTTGATGAAAAAACTGTCGACCCAAAACTTTTCGACGCTTTACGAAATTTTCAAAATAAAGATGGCATTATTGACAAACGCGCTCCGCAGGAATTTCTCTCAGTCAAAGAAAAAGAATTAATGCAGGACGAACGGTTTTCCGTCTCACTCTACAAAGCCCTGCTTTTTCAAAATATCGCGCAGGGCATTAAATCGGGAACGGTAAATTTCGCCGGTTCAAATAAATATCGCTCATTGGATGATTATTTAATTACCTCGACCAATTGGAAAATGAGCCGTGAAAATTTGTTGGAAAAAGCCGATCTGCAAAAGGTTTCAAACTCTGTGGTCGTTATTTCGCAACTCGCCGAACAGGTTGATCGCGTCTTCCGGCGAACGAATCAAAATCAAAAGACCAACCAATACCTGCATTTCAAGGAGCAGAATTCATGGACCATCGCTACGCCCAAAGAAGAGGGCGAATTTGCCGCTCCGCTCAGAAATTATTTTCCGATGCGGCAAGTCGTCGCTCTCTCGGAAGTTTTATCCACGGTCAACAAAGCCGCCTACTTTCTCGGTGAATTCACTCATCTGCAATCCGGTGTCAAACGCCCGAAACCGCCAAACTTCGTCTTCTTTGCCGGCATTACCGCGCTCGGCTGCGAACTCGGAGTTCCAAAAATTACCTACACTTCAAAACAACTGGGTGAAACTGAACTCCAAAATACTGTCAATTGGTTTTTTACGCTTGAAAATTTACGAGCAGCTAACACTCGTCTGATCGATTTTCTCCAAGCGATGGAACTGCCGAACCTTTATCGCCGGCATTCTGAACAACTTCATACTTCGAGCGACGGGCAGAAATACGCGCGTCCCCGTGCCGTCATTAAATGCCAATTATTCCTTCAAGTATTTCGGACAAAACAAGGGCGTGTCGGTTTACAGCTTTATCGACGAACGGCATCTGCTTTTCTACTCGACCGTCATCAGCAGCTCGGAGCGCGAAGCCGCTTACGTCATCGACGGACTTCTTCACAACGAAACGATTAAAAGCGATATTCACTCAACCGATTCGCACGGGTTTACGGAAGTCGTTTTCGCCGTCACTCACTTGCTCGGTTTTACCTTTGCGCCCAGACTTAAACAGCTTTCAAAACAACGTCTTTATTCTTTTGAAAAACGTAAAATCTATGAAAATCTTGGCTACAAATTGCTGCCGAAACTTTATATCGATACCAAACTGATCGAAGACAATTGGGAAGACATCCTCAGATTCGTCGCGACTATTAAACTTAAATACACGACCGCTTCGCAGCTATTTAAGCGACTGAATTCATACTCCAACCAACACCCGCTTTATCAGGCGTTAAAAGAGTTCGGCAAGATTATAAAAACGTTATTTATTCTGCGCTATATTGATGATGTCGAACTGCGCCAGTCAATCGAAAAACAACTCAATAAAATCGAACATGCCCACCGCTTTGCCAAAGCCATCGCCTTCGGCAGCAGTCAGGAAATCACTCAAGCCGAAAAAGAAGATCAGGATATTTCCGCCGAATGCCGCCGATTAATTGAAAACTCGGTTATCTGTTGGAACTACCTTTACCTGACTCACAAACTGACCAAAGCCGATAAAGATGAAAAATATGAATTACTCAGGGCGATCAAAGAAGGTTCGATCATCACCTGGCGACATATCAACTTTCACGGCGAATACGACTTCTCGGAGGAAAAACTTAAAGATTCGGTCGGTTTCGACCTTCCCGAAATTCTAAGCTAGAAATTGGAAGAAAAACGGGAATGAAAAAATTAGATAACCTCAATAGATAAAGGAGTTACTTGAAATCCTATGAAACATTTTTACCTTTTGTAACAACTTAGCCTTCTTTCTAAGACTTCGTGTGCGTTTGGGCTTTTCCCACGGCAGATCAAGCGACGGCGGCTGATTGGAGTTATGCGAATCACGCCTGATGATGGATTCGGCGGTCGGAATGTTGTCAGCTTCGAGACTCTTTTCAAGTTCGCGGATGCGCGTTTGTAATTGGCGGTTGAGTTGATGTGCCTCGACCAGTTCGGCATCTTTATTAGCAACGGTCTGCTCCAGTCGCTTAATCTGTGCTGCCTGTGTGCGAATCAGACGTTGCGGCTGGGAAACGTGCAGTCCCATTAAATCTTCGATGCGGTCTTCGAGTTGGGTGACAAGTCGAACAATCGAATCGAGACCTTGATCGTAGCGTCGGCGAATTGTGGAGTGGTTATAAGTCAAACCCGCACCTTATCCCAAAACCTAAATGTAAAGAGTGTCAAATAAAATACAAAACTTCTAGGAAAAAGGCAAGAATGATTGAAAACGTAAGCAGGAAATGCTACCATTAAACTATTGATGACATTAAACTTAGTGGCATACCTGAGTAGTTACTAGAAACCAATAGAGTCCGATAATAAGCGTTATGTAAAATAAGCCCGCTTAAAAGTACGAGTTTTTAATTGTAGTTTCCGTGACGAAAACAATATCTCAATGTAATTACTAGAAATAAGAAGAAGAAGATTCAATTTGCTTAATCGCCCGGTAATACGGAACACCATACTGTTGGCTCAGTTGTTTTCGGGTATCTTCCAACAGATTTGAAACCGACAGCCCTTCACTGAGCAATAATTCTGATGCTTCATTGACACGCCTTTCGCAATATCCCGCTTCGGTTGATTTAAGAAGTGATAGAAAACGCTCGCCGTGGACGTTCCAAAACGGCGCGGTCGTATAATTGTCATTTAATTGCGGTATTTTGTTAACCGTATATTCGGCTAGGCTGTCAAGAAACTGCTCTTCGGTTCCGTAGGAAATCTTTTGCAACAAATCAGCGTCGGACAAAGACTGGACGTATGTATCTTTGATATTATTTCTTACGGTTTGGAGCGATTCGGGCGAGATACAAAATTTGAAGCATTCAAATATAGTCGTGCTTTCTCTGATAGTCTTATAAAATTCAGTAACTCTTTGTTGAAAAATATTGTAGGCTTCCTCGCGTTTATTTAGAGATTCTTTAATATGCGGATAAGTCTCGAAAAACTGTTCACTGTTACCCGTGATTGCGAACGGCGATTGTCTTTCGGCAACCGACGAAATCCCTTTGATATTTCCGGTTCGCTTCTCAAACATCCATACTCTTTGATCAAGTTCACGGTGTTGGATTGCTAGGTTGGAGAGTAACGGATTAATTACTGTATCAAACCAAACCCATACTACTTCTGGGCTGGGAAATCGCGACCGTCCGCGTAACATCTCTAAATAAAAATGCGGAGCGGGTTTTGAATGTCCTCCGACGCGGTGGTAATAAAGATTGTCTTTAACCGATTGATGCGGTGCAAGATTGCTGTCAGAAATTTCAATTACGACAACAATCTTATTTGCAGGAATGCTCGTGGGCGTATCCGGCTTGACCTCGTGGATGCGAAAATCTTTTAAGGGGTAGCTGACCAAAAAAGGCAGCTTTTGTTCGAGCCATTCGCGGGTAGGCGTTCGACCTTGTTTTCCCGGCAAGCCGTCAAAAATGCCGTCGTTTTGTTGACCGAGAATAAGGTAGCCGCCGCTAGAATTGGCAAGGGCAGATATGGCTTTAGCCATATCTTTATCGAAGTCCTTATCGGTTAGTAATGCGCCGGCTTTACGTTCAAGATAATCGTGTTCATCTAACGGAAGTAATAATACTTCCGATTCAGTCCAGCGGTCTCGTTTAATAATTCCCATTTATTGATTCGCCCAAATCAAAGTTTTAACAGCTTTTGAAAAGTAATTATTTTTATTTAAATTTACCCGGTAACAAAGTTCGCAAAAACCGTGCAATGAATTTTACAGTTGGAAAAATCATAAACAAAAGTCTATTTTTAAAGAAGTTCCTGAAACTCCAGATGACCGCGAGAGCCGAGTTTATTGATTAAAACAATGGCAGAACTGCGCGAATCCGTTTTAATCGCCGCGCTTATAACTTTTTTGATATTCGGACTCCAGTAACTGATTGTCCAATAGGTATCAGCGCCTTCGATCATAATCGTCATACAGTCGATTGCCAGCGCAGGAAAATCATTTGCAAGAGCGGCAAGATATTCAACTACGAGATTGTCGAATTCGGAGTAACCGGAAATATCAAGAGTTTCTTTCAAGGTTGTAATTGCCCAGAATTCATCGAATTTTTTTGATGCGAAAAGCCAACCGAATGCTTTCATTTCGGCTATAAATTCTGATGAATTTTCTCGAGCCTTATTCAGACGATAATCGACAAGACTTTTAACTTTCTCCAATATTTCAGGCGGGACAATTTCTGTTTGTTGAAAATCTCTTCCTAACGAGCTAAATACATAGCTGCGGAGTTCGTCAGAAGCCGTTTCATAGAACAAACGAAAAAGACTTTGAGGATCATTTAGATTTAATTTTTCTCGTAGATAAAACCCGATTAAATGATAGACAAGCCTTTTATCTGGATGCGTCAGATGACTATTATCATAAACGCTTTCTGTTCCCATTGATTCGATGGCATATTTATATTCTTCGTGAAGCAGTTCAAAAACATTATCGTAAGGCTCATTAAAGATATATGTTCCCCAAGCCGCTCTCTGAAAATTACGAAGATTTTCTTCTTTCGGAAAAATCTTCGCCAGATTTTCACTCACCCACTTCTGGTCAAGTAAAACCAGCCACGGCAAATAATCGCCGTAAACCGCGCGAACGGCTAATGACGAATCGTATTCAGGGTCAAGATGGAGATTTAAAACCTCGCGGACTTCAGGCATCTCTTCAAAACCGCGGGCGAGCCGTTCTTCGGAATTGTCCATTTTTTCGACGTGATGCCTGACCCACAAAGCATACTTCATCAGGGCGCGAAAGGCTTCGCCCCGAACCGTATTTAATGAAAGCGTCAGAGGATCCATATTATCCCCGCCATATTCTTTTTCAAATTCAGGTGTCGGCTGCTGATCGTCCGTCAGCGGTTTGAGCAGATTCCATACATCAAGTCGAAAATCAAAAGGAATTATTAATGGGTCCGTGTTTAATCCGGCGGATAGTAAATCTGCTATTTCCGCTCGCGTTGCTGTCCAATTCTCATCTCTTTCTCGATAACCTGTTTCAGTTTTGGCGGTTTCGTTAGGTTGATTGATAACCCAACGACAAAGATTTAGGATAGGAATCCATTCAAATGTCAGAGATTGTTTCATCGCTCCATTGATGCCCGAAAGAAATGAGCGAACGTAAGTCGGCTCCAATCCTTGAAACGATTCGGCGGCAGCCGCGAATTTTTCTGGCATTGAACTGACTACCGACGTAATTTCACGACCCAAACCTTCCGGTGATGAAGCAAATAGATCGTTGTCCGCCGGTTGCCACTCGGACAAAAAAGCGACGATTTCCTCAACAGTCATTGAACGAAGGTCTTCTGTTGTTCGCGGTGAGCCATATCCCGCGCGGAATTGAACCGGAGAGGTAGTGTATTCAGCGTGTTCAGGTCTGCCAAGTTCGGCAGTCCATTCATCATACCGCCCTTTCCATTCAGGCGGTAAAACATCCCGAAGCGGTTCGAGCCGTTTCAACTTACGCCACTTAATGCTTTGTTCCGCTTCCTCGTCGCTTAAAATGCGACCGTCCCAGTATTCTCGATTTTTTTTGATAGTTTCAATATCTGGAGTTTCATCAATCCAGCCGAGAATTATATTCTGTTGTTCGACTCCTAAACTTGGAAAATACTCGCGGGCAAGGACAATATATTCATGCCATAATTCGCGCTCGTCGAAATTGACTTTGTTGGTAAGACGTTCAACAATCAAATCTCTGGAATTATCGGGAAACAATCTGAGAAGATGGAGTGCCAAACGCTTAAACAACAACCAACGCCGTGATTCCAGAAAACCAATAACTTCAGATAATTGATTAGAATCAGATTTTATTACCTGTTCAGCCGTGTCTCGAATTGCCGATACAAGGAGGTTTTTCAGACCGTCTTCATAACCTTCTATTCCGCGTCGCCATATTTCGGAGTAGTCTTTCTTACCGGTTTGTTCCCTTTCTGGGTGAGACAGTTTGATAGCTGTTTCAAGTAAATCCGTAAATAATGCCAATGTAGTTTGCCCGTCTGCCTCTGCTAAAGTCGCGCGACATTTTCCAATAATCCTTTCATAATCCCAAAGACTTACCTTCGTAACGGGATTTAATCCGAAAGACATAATCTCGTTTTCAGAGGCTTTCGGGTCTGGCAGAATAACCAAAAGCGTATGTGCGAGATGCTGCGCTGTTTCCGATTGACCGCCAGCCGCAAGATGATTGATTAGCGAAGCCAGTTTGTCTGGAAGTAGATGGTCAATCGAATTCTGCTGCTCGACCCATCTAATTTCCTTTGCTGCCAGTTGCGCCGCCAACTCGGGCGGCAGCGCGCAGGCGGCATCTATAATATCCAAATGAATCAGGAAATTTTCAGTTTCTATGCCGTGCAAAACATCAAACACCATTTGCTGCACGTCGGGCGAATCGGTTGCTGCCATCCGCACTAAATAACGTGATTGCGACCACGGCGAATAGTTGATTAAAATTCGGTCGTCTTTTAATTCGCGCTCCGGCTCCGGCGGATGTCTGAAAAGCCCTTCGGCAATTAAAGGTCTTAACCACTTTGGATTAGTTAATTTATTAAAAAAGTAACCGAGCGAAACTAAATTGTTCGGAGTATTAAGTCTCAGCCACTGGGCATCTTCATTGGCTGGCTCCTCTTTAGTAAGTAGTTCATCCAACCTGCGATGAGACTCAAGATAGTGACCCTCAAATTTTTCAAGCACCACATCGAGAATACTTTCCATCTCATTCCAGAATCGGCGATAGGCATCATCGAGCGCGCGTGGCGCTGCCAAATCTTCACGATGCGCCCGTTTATGAAGTGCATAATTACTATTAGGAAGTGCTAACCATAATTGTGCGATAGGATCAGTCTCAGGAATGTCCAATCCTTTTATAATTTCGCGGATTTCCCACGAATGACCTTCATCTTTTTTGGCGGGCTTTTCATCGCTTTTAATAAAAGGTTTAAGGACATTTCTTAACGAAGATTCAATCTCGCGGAGAAGATGACTGACCAGGTGAGTAGTGGACAGAACCACCGAGTCTTTCATTAAACGGCAAGCATCTTGATAAAATGCTGCCGCGCCCGGACCTATTATAAATAGCCGGCGGTATATCCGTGCTTGACGCTGGTCGCTAAAACGAAATGATTCAAGATTGTTTTCTTTTGATTTCACTTAAAAGTTAAAAAAACGAGTAAATTTATAGTTGTGAAAATGGAATATCGAAATAACGCGCACTTTGACACAGCGATTCCTTTTCGGCTTCGGCTCGTTTTTTCCGCTCTCCTTCGACGCGCTTTTCGATGGCGGTTTCTAAATTTCGCAAAAACAGAAACGCCGGATTTTCGTAACCGACATTGCGGTAGAGCGTTTCAATGTTAGAGTTTTCGGCTTGCTCCGCAAGAGCATAATACGCCGCGAGCCTCGAACTGCCGCCGCTCGCCTGTAAAAAAGCCTGAATTACTTTCTCTAATGATGCCCGTTTTCTTCTTAGCGGGCGGGCGACATCAGCGAAAAAGCGCACGGTTTTCACAGCATCGAAACGGGCGCGTTCAATTTCCGTTTCGTCCGAATCCCAAAATCCGAGCGAATAAACGGCGCAGCCGCGCGCCCATTCGTGGTTAAGAGTTTGTAAAACATCGTAAATCTGCCGTCGCAATTCTGGAGCAATGAATGTTAAGGATGCGGCGGCTGACTCTCGAACGGTCAAATCTCGGTCGCACAAAAATCGCGCGTATAATTTAACAAAACTTTCTGCGCTCGCAGATTTCTTGCCGCTAATTTGCCGGGCGCGAGAAGCGATTGCTCGTTTCGCGCTCGGCTCTAAAGTTTCAGCGTCGGACATCTCTACGGCGCGCCGCAAAAGCCAAGCCGGGTCGTGATCGGCGAGAACGTAAACGGCGGAACTTTGTTTACCCATATCCTGTCCTTTCAGCGATGCTTCAAAACGGGCTTGAACGTTTGCCCTCGCCCTCGCCTCGCTGTGATAATAGAAACCGAAAGCTGCTATGTTCCGGGATTTTCTATTTGAATAGTGCCATTTCTCCCCGAAAATATCCGGCAGCATTTCAAACGTGGACTGTGCGCGAAACTCGGCAGCCGAACGAAGCAAATCCGACATTTTGTCAACGCCGAAACGATTAACCGCCGCTTCGATAAGCGGCAGAGAACCGCCGGATTTAAGACGCACTAAAGATTCTCCGATATTTATTGCTATGTATGCGCTCGTCGTCGCAGTTAATTCAGTTTCGAGCGTTGAAATTGTCTCGGCGCGATTGGCTTCATCCGCCCAGCCGAGTGCGTGAGCGGCGAAGGCTCTTGCCCCCTCATATGACTCGTTACGGAACGCATCGAGAAAAACATTCGTGAAAAGCGGCGCGTTAAAAGCACCGAGGGCTTCCAGGCAGAAATTGCGGGCGTATTCGTGAGTGCCGTCGCGGTCAAGCGCGATTTCGGCAATTTTATCCGGGCTAACAACGCCGCGCTGCAAAAGGGGACGAAGCACCTCATACGGCAATTCAATGTTCAATCGCGGGTCTTCGCGCACGTAGTCGAGAATAATTTCGACTCCGCGTCCAGCGGTCGCGCAAGTCCCCAGCGCCCGAATAATATAATATTCATATGCGCCTGGATGTTCATCTTCTTTTCGATTTTCCTTTGTTTTGCGCCTTGTAATTAACTCCTTCAACTTTTCAATCAAACCGGATTCCGCAGACGCATCACCGGCAATCCAAAGTGCGTTGCAAGTTTCCATTGTCAAACTCCAGTGGGACGCAGGCAAAAGCCGCGATATTTGCCGTCCGAAATTCGGAATCCGGCACTTGGCAAGTGTTTTCAGAACCTCCTCGAAACTTATCAATTGACGCAGGGAAAATTCGTTGCCTTCAGTGGGCTGCGGCGGTTCGTTGAGAATGTCAATCAGACGAGTGGCAAAATCCTTATCCTCACCTGAATCGTTTGACATTTCGTCTGCGGCAACCAAAGCAAGTTTTTCCAATGTTTCGGGTCGCCAGATTTGTAATATTTCGCGCAACAGTTGATCAACTATTTTATCCGGCTCCGGCTGTCGCAGTTGCCGGGCGAGTTCGCGCAAAAGAATTTCGGGAGTTTCCGGTAAATCGGAATCGCCCAAAATATCAACTGCCTCAAATGCTCTTACTTTGCCACTGCCCGGGAGATTTTCTTTGATAAATTCTAAAACCAACTTTTCAGATTGTTTCTGTCCGGTTGCAAGTAGCGCAGCGGCGAGTTTTTTAATCGTCCAATCAAGTAAAGAAGCCTTTTCGCCGGTATGGGAAAGACATTTTTGAAACGCTTTTTCCAATGCGGAACTGACTGATGCGTCCGGCATCAGCGTAAAATATAAAGCGGCTCTGTCAAGCACGTCTAAATCCTCGCTGGCGAGTGCCTGTTTAATAAGGTTCGACTGCGAACAGTCGCGCAGACTGTAAGCCGCCCAAATCGAAAAAATCAGCAGTTCATTATCTCCACGCAGCCCTTCTTCCAAACATTTTCGGACTGTTTCAGTGGCTTCAACGGTGCGGATTCCGATGGCTAAAACACCGGCGAAGTAATCGCAACGCTCTTTAATTGAATTGTCTAAATTGGTGATTCGCGCAAGAATCGGCGCGATTGCCGGTTCACCGATGCAGCGAAGAGCGCGGCGAGCCGTTTGCGGAACATAATAACGATAGCTGTCAAAATCGGCTTGCTTCGGCAGTAATGACACGAGCGGCTCGATTGCTCTCTCGTCGCCGATTTCGCCCAGTATTTCTATGATTTTTCCTCTGATTTGGTCGGCTTGATAAATTTGTCTGCCCGGTTCGGTATAAATGTCAGGACGTTCTTTCGGTTCCTTCCAATCGGGAAGCAATTTCTGCTGGACTCCGTTCATTTCTTCGAGCAATTTTAGCAGTGGTTCAACTGCCCCTACGCCCATCTCGACAAGCAGTCGCTTTGAAACGTCGCGCAAGTGCATTCCCGAATCCATTTCACCGAATCCAAAGGCGAGAGCGAGAATTATCTCAGACTGCAATTCATCGCGCGTCTGAATGTCGCATTCGTCCCAGATGTCGTAAGCGAAAACGGCAGCGTCAACCGATTTCTCCATTTTCGCTTTTTGGGTCAGCCATAAAATCAACGCCCGTTTATCGTCGTGAATTCTGCCGAACGCTATTAGCAATTCGTTATTTTTGGTTTCCCTAATTTTCGTTCCGATGATTGTTTCATAGTCGCTGCCGTCTTTAATTCGGCGGTCAAGCGCGACAGCGGCAAGATACTCGCGCATCGTTGCATGAACCCATTGACAAATTTCAGCGTGCCGAAACAGCACACCGCTGCGGCGCGTTAAAACTTCGCACAAATCACGCGCCGGTCTTTGGGCGCGAGCCGCGCCGTATCCGAGTTCACGACGCAAAAACTCGGCACAGACTTTTTCTAAATCCGTCACAGTATTTTCATAAGATCGGTCAGTCATTGCCAAAGCCATTTCTTCGAGCGCAGGACGTGCGACATCGAAAACTTCGTCACTTAACTCTTGCCTCAAGCCGCGCTTTTCAGCTTTTTCAAATAAGATGTTGATGAAATTTCGATATAACTCATTTTTACCCGCATCCGGCAAATCTCCCCGAGCTTCATAAACCGCCGCCGCAATCGTCAGCAGTAGCGGAGTCAGAACGAGAGGTTCACGGAATAAAATTTCGCTTTCACTGATACGTTGAACTTTGGAGAGAAAATCATCTGTGCGGTCAGCAAACCATCGCGTAGCGAAATCTCGTCGTTGCGTTTCGTCAAATGGCAACAAATCCCCGACAACACATTTTTTGCTTAAACGCCGAAACTCTTCGTCGCTTGCCGGGCGCGACGTAACGATGACCAAATGCCCGCTTGCTGTTAGGACGCTGATTAAAATGTTTAAGTGTTGCAATGTCTCCGCCCGCCGTTCAGCCGCCACCTCGTCCAAACCGTCGAGCATTACGAGCCACGAAGCATTCAAATGTCGTGACCAAGAATCGAAAAAGTTTTCCGGCAAATCGCCGTTCAAAATCAAATCGCCGCCGGCGCGCAAACTTTCAAGCAACAATTTCGGAACGGCGATTTTATTGACGGCAGCTAAAATCGGCAACCGAATGACAATAGGCAAATAGTGGTTTGGTAATCCGACTGAAGCCGGATTTTCCCAAGCGTCGTGCGCGGCTCGATGCAAAACTGTTGATTTTCCTGTGCCGCCTGCGCCTTGGAGCAGAACCGACTTCTTTTCGTGGCAGGCATATTTCAACACATCGGCAAGCGTTGAAATCGAATTCGTTTCGACAGCTTGGGACGCAGAATCTTCATCCGCCCGCTTCCCAGCCAAAGATATATTGGTTTTGCTTTGGGAAACTTCCGGCGCATTAAAAGGAAGCGGCACATAGATTTCGTTAAGGGAAAGTTTTTTGCCTGTCAGCGTTTCGTTCAACGCCAAATACGGCGTGTTGACGGAAAACGCTTTAACGGCTCGCAGATAATCATCAAAAATTGATGCGTCAAATTTTTCTCCGAGCCGTTCGGCAGCGTCCTCGCCGCGGAAAACGCGAACCCATTCGCGTCCGAAAAATTCGTCAACCAGTTCTGGTAAAACTCTCAATTTGTCCGAAAGCTGAACGTTGCCCCAAATAACAAGGGCGATACCTTTCTCGCTCAAAACTTTTCGCTGCGTTTCAATTTCATCGGCGAGTTGCGTCTCTATCAAACTCTCTTTGGTGCAGAGTATAAATGTTTTAGCTTTTTTTACCCATTCTCCGGCGCAGAACTTTTTAACGGCATCTTTAATTTTTCCTGCTGTAAAATTGTTTTCGCGTTTGCATTGGTAAACCGTAAATGAATTGTTTGATTTCATTCGCGCGTAAATATCAATTCCCTTCTGGGCTTGTCCGCGCACGCCATACAACTGGCAATGCTCGACATCCGCTTCGAGGGAAGCCAGCCGGAAACAAAGTTTTTCAAAATTTTCCCAAGATAATCCTCCGAAATTCAATTCTTGAGCGCGGGTCACAATCGGCGGCTCGGTTTTTGAATCCGGGGCAGCTGCCAACCAATTCAAGTCCGCTGATTTGTCTGTTTTTCGCTTCGCCATTTTATTGTTTTGATTTAAAGGTAATTTCCTTGATACTTATTTTTAGCTATTTTACCTGAATTCATTGTTGTTATGAAAAATCTTTCCGATCAAATCTATATCGAGCAACTGCGCCAGAGATTATGGGCGAACAGAGGGTTAGGACGCGCTGCTGTAATGGTTGGAGCGGGTTTTAGCCGCAATGCTGCCGCGGTTTCGCCTGCGACGCCGGCATTTCCATTATGGTATGAATTGGCACAGGCAATGACTGCGGATTTATACCCTTCAATTGGTAATAATTCCAACAAGGACGCGCTTCGCCTCGCTACCGAATACGAAAGCGTGTTCGGTAGCGATGCGCTCAACTCATTAATCACCCGCACGATTCCCGACGCAAATTACAAGCCTGATTTGCTTCACCAAATGTTGCTATCGCTGCCGTGGTCGGACGTTTTTACAACTAATTATGACACTCTGCTGGAGCGTACATTACCGGAGATTCACGACCGCAAATATGAAGTAGTTTTGACTCCCGCAGATTTACCCGCCCGCGTCAAACCGCGCATCGTCAAACTGCACGGCAGTTTTCCTTCGCACCTTCCATTCATTGTTACGCAAGAGGATTTTCGCACCTATCCACGTGAGTTCGCGCCGTTCGTCAACACGGTGCAACAGTCAATAATTGAAAACGCTTTCTGTCTCATCGGTTTCTCCGGCGAAGACCCGAATTTTTTATATTGGACGGGCTGGGTGCGCGACCACTTGGGTAAACTCTCACCGCCGATTTATCTGTGCAGTTTATCTGAGGTCTCGCTCGCCGAAAGGCGCGTTCTGGAAAAACGCAACGTCTTTCCGATAGATTTATCTCAGGTCATCGAAAGAAGCGAAATTCCCGACGACAACTTGCGATTCGCCAAAACGCTCGAATGGTTTTTGCTCGAACTTTGGAATGGTGCGCCGCTCAACAATCTCAATTTCCCGAAACTCGAACGGCAAAATCGCTGGACGGCGAGCCACGGCGTTCCGGCTCTGACCAGCGGTGCAGAACGGGAAAACGATTTGGGTGCAATGTCTTTGAGCGGATTTAATATAGAACTTCAGGCAGACGAAATACAGGAAATCCAAAATCGTTGGAAATCGCAGCGCGAATCTTACCCGGGTTGGGTCGTCCTGCCAATGGATAACCGCGAGCGGCTCTGGCGATATACCGAATACTGGATTAATCCAGTTTTAAACTCGCTTGATAAATTGCCCGCGCCCGAAAATCTTTCACTGCTTTACGAACTGAATTGGCGATTGGAAAAATGCCTGCTTCCGGTTACCGGCGAAAGCGCGGCGGAAAAATATCGGCAAACGCTCTTGCGATTCAATCCGTTTCCGGCTTTCTTGAAAGCTGAAGCCGAGTTTCAACCGGGCAATGCAGCCGGACAAGATTTCAAATGGAGCAAAATCAGCCGAGAGTGGTTGGAGTTGATGTTTGCCCTGATGCGTGAAGCGAGAGAGCAGTTCGACGATACTGTTTTTCAAGAGTATGTTGAAAAACTGCGGGAAATTGTGTGGCAAAACGAGGACTGGCAAGCGCGCTGGCTTTACGAGCGGTGTTTGTTTGCCCTTTTTCGGCTTGACCACGAAGCGACGCGTAAAATTCTTCTCGAATGGAACAAAAATTTAGGCGATTCGTTTTGGCGCGTTAAGCGGTCGGCGATAATGGCTGAAATCGGAGAAATCGAGCAAGCCGAAGAACAAGCGGAAACGGCGTTGGCGAACATCCGCTCAAGGCAGCAGCCATTCTCCGAAGATTATACTTTGTTTTCGCAGGAAGGCTGGACGATGCTATTGCTCAAAGGAATTAAAGACAATCGGATTTTCGGGAAAAATAAAACGGGCGGCGAGTATCGAGACCGCTGGGAACAGTTGACTATTTATCGTTCTAACCCGTGGATTGACTTAGAAAATTTCGAGCTGACGGTGAAAAACCTCGACCCGCGTCCGAAGCCCGCCAAAACAATCGTTAAAGGATTTTCGCCGGGCGAGGAATCCGTCAGTTACGTCTTCGGTTCGTCGAGCGAACCGGAAAAAGCGCAATTGTCGCTCGCTTTTCTGCGAATGTTCGAGGAAGCCGGACTTCCCTTCAGGTCAAATCGGGTAGTTAATTTTGGCGAGGCAATCACGAATGCCGCCGTTTGTCTGGCGAGTTCCGACTTGGAAAAAACAATCAGCACAATTATTCGCATCGAGAAAACTGACGACATCGGCGAATGGTTTCACCGTCATCACGTCGCCAAACTGTCGGAAGCGGCGGTCAACCGCTTTTTCATTTTGTTTTCTGCTTCATTCGTTGGCGCGATTCATAGATACCAGCAGTCGCTTGGCAACGAAGCCGGAGAAACGGCTCTAAGACGCATCAGATTTTTCGCCGAGCTTTTATCAAGGATTTGCTTCCGCCTGCCGCCAGAGCAGGTCGAAACTGTTTTCTCATACGCCGTAGATATTTATAAACATCCGCTGTTCACACAACACGCTTGGCTGCATGAATCCGTCGCGGTTTTATTCAAACGGATTCTGGAAACGATGTTGCCGACGGATGTTCTGAGTCGGATGAAGATATTGCTCGCGCTGCCGATTCGGGGGGAAGGCGGCTTTGAAGTCGCCGAGCCGGAAACTTGGATCGAGCCGGGACAGAGAATACGCTGGACGAAAAATTTTAAACTGCCGGCAGGATTCGACCGCTCTGACTGGAACTCGGCAATCGAAAATTTATTGAGAATCGTTAGAAGCGGCGCGAGAGAAGCCAGACAACGAGCTGTTTCGCGTTTGGCGACATTGGTTCAGATTGAGGCTTTGACAGCCGGAGAAACGGAAGATTTCGCCCGCGCACTTTGGTCGCGGACTGACCCGCAAACCCATTTGCCAATCGAAACAAACAGCGAGGCTTGGGGCTTTTTGCTGTTTTTGCCTAATCCAAATGCGGAAGAAACAAAAAATCTCCTTCGCGGATACCTAACGACGCAAGATTTTCCGCGCATCGTGCAACGTCACACGAGCGGCAACGGTCAGGAATCTATAGGTGTTGGAATCGGAACGGGTGTGAATTCGCTGATTAACAACATCATTACCGTTACGCTCCAATCGTATTCGAGTCCAGAAGAACAGGAGAAACTGATTGACTGGTTTGCTGAGGAAACAAAAAACTTTCTTGACCAAGCCGTCCGCTGGTGGGACGAGGAAAAGCAGTATCTCAACCGATTCGCAAGCGGGCTGGAAATGGCAAGCGACAATCTCCGCCGTCAATTTCTGCAATTAGCCGACCTTCTCGCGCTGGTTCTATTGCCACGCCTTGCAAACGCCGATACGGAAGTGAAAGAAAGCGTCAAAAAGATAATGAGTGAAATGGAAGCGGAAAACGTATTTCCGCTGTCGTCTCTGCCGGGCAAGTTGTACGTCGCGCCGGAAGAAGTAGAGGAAGTTTTTTCAAAAGTATTGACCGGTTTGCGTTCCGCAAACGAAGATACTGTAGCATCCGCCGCTCACGGAGCGCGTAACTGGTTGTTTTACGCCCGAAAAAGTGGATTGATAATGTTTCCCGAACGATTGCTCGACGAGCTAATCAACATCGCCGTTTTGCGGCGGCAACCCGGATTGCTGTCAGTTATTAAAATTCTCGCCTGGACGGCTGAAATTATGCCGGAAGCCCTCGGAGCGTCGCATTTTGAAGATTTAACGATGACTTTGAAATTTTTCAAAACGGAAACGGCTGCAACCAGTATTAATCCGATAAGCGATGACGGAGAAAAACAAATTTTTCAGGAAAATGAGAAGGCTGCGTTTCAAGACCCGTGCGAACAGTTGGCGAGAGCGATAAAACAACATTATGAAACCGTCGGCAAACCACAGCCTGAGGTGATAAATTTTTGGCTTGCCGGTCGTTAGGCTAGTATGCAAGCCAGTCTGCACATTCTTTCTGAACAGCGTCTTTGCACATTAAACTTTTCCTGCCGAAAATTGATGAAAATTACGGGTAAATTTATCGTCAATTTATGAGTAAATCTAAATTGCAGGTTGTTGATTACAGACGAAATGTTAATGACGGATTATGAGCAAATTCACATTATCCAATGTAAAACAAAACTTACCAAAAAATCGACTTTTTAGCTTTCGCTATAATCTGACGGGATAAAGTGGTCTGCTAGTTTTATTTAAAATTGGCACTTTTAAGAAATCCGATTGACTATAAAATCAGTTCACGCTTTAGGTTATAGCAAAGCGACATTAATTGTATTTGTAGTTCCAAATTTGCCAAACAAAATGAAAAATCTTCTATACGTTCTGTTATTTCTTATAATTACCGTTATTCCGACTAGATCATTTTCTCAAGGAAAAGACACCGTGCAAAATCAAAACGCCAATCAAAACATTAAAGTCTTAGAATTGCGCAATTATCTGGTCAGACACGGGCGGCGCGACGAATTTATAAATTTGTTTGAAGAAAATTTCGTCCAATCGCAAAACATTTTAGGGGGACATATCTTGGGTCAATACAGGGTAAAAAGCGCGGACGATAATTTCTTTTGGATTCGTGGTTTTAAGGATATGTCCGCCCGGTATAAATTTCTAAACGATTTTTATTTCGGCTCTCCTTCCTGGAAGCAGCACAAAAGCGAAGCCAATTCAATGCTTCTGAATAATGACAATGTTTATCTTTTAAAACCATTAAATTTAAAGGACAGCTCAAACGATGCTGAATTCAGTTTTAATACCAATTGGTTCGGGCAGGAGAAAGGCGTTGCCGTTGTTGATTTTTACACTTCCAATACCAAGCGGGAAAAGCTGATTGAGTTTGTCAGAAAGAAATATTCTGTAATTTTAAATGCTTCAAAAATAGAAAACGCATCATTCTGGATAACTGAGACGACTCCGAATGACTTTACGGGTTTACCCGTTTTCCAAGATAAAAACCTTCTGGTTCAGATAACTTTTTATAAAAATGAATCGGAATACCAAAACAAGATGAAAGAAGTTGATTCCAAAATGAACGATGAATTAAAAAGCGAATGGGCTGATCTGGTAACGATAAAAAACACGCTCGTTATTTTTCCGACCGAGAAATCCTTTTCACTCAAGAAAAAATAAGAATATTGTCAAAACAATTCAAAACAAACAATTATGACAAAAACAATTTTATTAAAGACTTCGCTTCCGTTGCTGGCTGGTATTCTGGCACTTGTTCTATTGCCGTTTAGCGCAATTGCCCAGCAAAAATCAGACACATCAAAGAATACATCTCAAATTTCATCCGCGCCTAGGGACGGACAACGTGATTTTGACTTTGAAATCGGAACTTGGAAAACCAGCTTAAAGCGTCTGCTGAATCCTTTAACCGGTTCGACTAAATGGGTCGAATATGAAGGAACTACGGTTGTCAGAAAGGTTTGGGACGGAAACGCCAATTTGGTGGAACTCGATGTTTCCGGTTCGGCGGGTAGCATAAAAGCGTTGAGCTTGCGTCTATACAATCCCGAATCCCGGCAGTGGAGTTTGAATTTTGCCAACGTCAAAGGCGGCGTGATGGCTGTGCCGACAATCGGCGAGTTCAAAAACGGGCGCGGCGAGTTTTACAATCAGGAAACATTAAACGGGCGAGCCATTTTTGTTCGGTTCGTTATCTCTGACATTACTCCGAATTCCTGCCATTTTGAACAAGCGTTCTCGGACGATGGGGGCAAGACCTGGGAAGTGAATTGGATTGCGACAGACACACGGGTGAAATGATAAGGAAAAGCGGCATTCAGGCAAGCGCCGCTTTCTGATTTTTCTTTCCAGCCCTCAATTTTAAATTGATTAGTTAAAACGCTAGGTTCTGTTGACATAACTATCTGAGCCAGACGATGGTGCTGGCAAATTGCACAAAACTTAAATAGTTCCTTGCCAATTTATCAAATCTGGAAAACACTCGTCGAAAGTGTTTCAGTTTCCCGATGCAGCATTCGATCAAGTGCCGCTCTTTATATAAATCCGTGTCGATTACTCGCTGAATTTTGCGGTTGATTCTCGACGGAATGACGGCTTGCGCGTTTGTTTTCTTGAGCAGTAAAACGAATTTGTCCGCATCGTAACCTTTATCGGCGATGACATAATCGGGAAACAGATTTTCAATCAGGGCTTCGGCTTGCGTAATGTCGTTTCTTTGTCCGCCGGTTAAAATAAAACGAATCACATTTCCGAGCGCGTCGGTTGCCAAATGAATTTTGGTTGAAAATCCGCCGCGACTGCGACCTAAAGATTGACACCCGTGTTTTTTTTCGCTCCTGCCGAACAAGCGTGAGCGCGGACGATGGTTGAGTCAATCAGCAGATATTCGAGGTCGCGGTCATTTGATACTTGCTCGAATAGTTTTTCAAAGATGCCTGATTCAGACCAGTTGGCAAAGCGTTTATAGACGGAATTCCATTTGCCGTATTGTTTTGGCAGCAGTCGCCATTGCGCTCCCGAACGAGTTATCCAAAGCACGGCTTCGATAAATCGGCGGCAGTCACGACCTGCGCCGAGACGAATTTCGGAAAAGTTTTCAAAATTGGCAGGATTTTTTGCCATTGTTCATCGGTTAGCTTAACATTCATTCTATTGAACAGTTTAGCTTATTTACATCAACACAACCTAGAGATTGGTCTATGCATTTTGTTCATAACCGGCTCTTCTCGAAGATAAGATTTTCCCCCTAAGATTTTCGCTTTATGAAGTATAATAGAAGAAATTTTTTACAAATAGGAATCTTGAGCCTAATTCTTGCCTTGCAACCATTAGAGGGATTAGCACAGTCAAATTCGTCTGAATTGAAAACAAGTCTTCCACAAACTATCAGGCAACGAGATGGGCAAAAGGATTTTGACTTTAACATTGGCACTTGGAAAACTCACGTATCGCGCCTCCAACATCCGCTAACCGGCTCGACCAAGTGGGTCGAATATGAAGGCACTTCCGTCGTCCGAAAAGTTTGGAACGGTAGCGCCAGTCTATTTGAGCTTGAGGTCGATGGACCAGCTGGGCGTATCGAAGGCGTCGGACTTCGTCTATACAATCCCGAATCCCGTCAATGGAGCCTCAATTGGGCTAACAGCAGCGACGGAATCATGACTCTGCCAATGATCGGAGAGTTCAAAAACGGGCGAGGAGAATTCTTTAACCGGGAGTCATTCAACGGACGAGTGATCTTTGTCCGAAACGGCTTTTCGGACATTACTTTGGATTCATCCCGTTTTGAACAGGCATTCTCGGATGACGGCGGCAAGACCTGGGAAACTAACTGGGTAATGACATTCATACGGATGAACGAGGAATCTGATAAAAACGCTCGAAATTCCGCTGCGCTTACGCAATCTGGCATTGATGATTGAAGAGCGAATCTATAAAGCCATAATCGAAAATATTACCGCTTACGTATAAATCAGTTTTGAAAGGATTTTTGTTCTGCCTTTTGATAGGAGCGGCATTAGTTTTAACCCCGGCACAATCGTTAGTGCTTGACCTACCGCTTCGGAGTCAATACGCAGAAGTTACGCAAAGGATTGGAGTCACCAACGTTACAATCAAGTATTCCCGACCGCTCGTCAACAACCGCAAGATTTGGGACGGACTGGTTCCCTACGGAAAGGTGTGGCGAGCAGGCGCGAATACTAACACGACGATTTCGTTCAGCGACCCGGTAACAATCGAGGGCAAGCCGCTCGACCGAGGAACTTACGGGCTGCATACGATTCCGAACGCTGCTGAATGGACGATTATTTTTTCGAGGAATTCGACATCCTGGGGTTCTTTTACCTACGAGCAGGCGGAAGACGCACTCCGCGTAAACGTGAAGCCCAAACCTGCCGATATGCATAACGCGCTCACCTTTGTTTTCGACGAGCTTCAACCTGATTCGGCAGTGGTTGAACTGAAATGGGAGAAAATCGAAGTTCCCTTCAAAGTCGCTGTTGATGTCCACGAAGTGATGCGCGAAAGTCTCAAAAGACAGCTACGCACGCTTTCACGCTATACGTGGATAAGCTGGAACGAAGCGGCAAAATATCTGCTTGCGGAGAAAATTGACCTCAATGACGCGCTAACGTTTGCCGAAAAGTCAATCGAGATTGAAAACCGTTTTGAGAACGAAATAACAAAGTCGAAAGTCTTAACGGCACTCAATCGCCAAAGTGAAGCAGCGTCGGCGCAGAAAAAAGCGTTAGACCTCGGTACGCCGCTTCAAGTTCATCAATTCGCACGCGACCTGCTGGCTGCAAAGCGCAACGATGAAGCATTCACAATCTTCCGCGAAAACGCGAAGAAACACCCCGACCAATGGTTCGTGCATGAAGGACTTGCTCGGATGCACAGCACGCAGGGCAGATTCGACGAGGCGATAAAGGAAATCAGAGAGGCACTCGCAATCGCTCCGGCAAATCAAAAGAGCGATTTGAATGAGTTGCTGAAGCGGCTAGAAGCCAAGCAGGATATAAACTAATAACTCGTGCAGTTAAAACAAAAAGTCCGCTTAAGCAGAAGGGACATGTGAATATGAGGATAAATTAATGAGCACACTTGAATATTTGTGAACTTGTGTTCTGTTGTACAACCTAATCGTCGCATTACAAACCCATTGAAGGGTCGCACAATCGAAACCGTCAATGCCGCAAACAAACCGTCAACAAACTATTAAGGAACAAGTGAGGCAACATCTGTATCTTCAATATGCAAATATTGAAGATACAGATGTTGTTCCATCAGCTTCAATGAACCCACGCATTTATCATCCGATTGCCTGAACTACACCCCTAATCAACTAAATTTTTTAATCCAATGTATTAGTGAATCGAACGTTTTCGTCCTCAAAAGGTAACCTTTCAGAGTATTTTGGACAGTTACAAGAAATTTAACAAAAACAACTGGCAATTGAAAAATCGGTATTATTAAAATTTCTTGAATTGGCACTTGTTTAAACGCCAATTCGATGTATTCTTCAAATTATATTGAAACATTTGGGTTGCCAATGTTTTACTGACATATGTTGATGCAGTCTACTAATTTCGGCAATTCAGAAGGGCTTTTGAAACAAAATCAATTGGAAGCCCTCAAATCCTTATCCCAACTTCTGCTCAGAGAGATAAATTCCCTGGGCGAGATGCAGGCAACTTTGGAGAGTGAAATCAAAAGCGATAAACCAATTAATCTTCTCAATGAATTACAGCGTTTTGAGGTTAATATGATTCGCTGTGCGCTGATTCGTTCGATGGGACACCAAACCCGGGCTGCCAAACTGCTCGGATTAAAGACAACAACCCTTCACGCCAAAATAAGTCGGTACAGAATTGATTTGACCGATTTTTAAACCAACGCTCTATTATCTAAATCTGCGAATTTATAGAAAATAAACGTAAGATTGAAAAGCCCCGAAAAATCACTTTATCCAAATTTTTATATTTTCTGACGAACCTTCCAAATAAATCAAAAATATTGAATCACTCCTTATTTTTTATTCCGCCGCAAATTCATAACAAATGCCTTAAAGTCAATTTAAAACAACACTTACAGAAATTTAAAGGAACGTCTTTTGCTCCTTTATAAGCGAGGACGGCAAAGAGAAGATTTCATTTTTCAGAATAATGAAATTTATTCATTCATTTGAAATTGAACTTCGACGAGATTCTTCCTCGGCAAAAAATTGAAAAGAGTTCGGTAACCCGAACGGCTCGAAAAATTATCGAGAGAACGATTTTTTCAAGCCATACGGGAACTGTCGAAACCAATCTTTACGCTGCCGTCCAATCATTTTCTAAAAGGAGACAAAAAAAACCATGAATAAATTTCCAATATTAATTTTAATATTACTGTTTTCGACAATTTTGAGTTTAGGTCAGACCAGCCGGGGCACTGTTAGCGGAGTTGTTAAAGACGCGAATGGAGCTGTAATTCCGGGTGCGGAAATAACGCTGATTAATACGGAAACCACAGTATCTCGCTCAACAGTAGCTAATGACGAAGGATTTTATCGTTTCGATGCGGTTGATTTGGGAATTTACTCGGTGCGTGTCGCTGCGCCGAGTTTTTCGACCGCCGTCAAAAGCGGTGTTACCGTCACGGCTAACCAGACCGTGGCTGTTGATGCCGATCTACAAGTAGGAAGTCAACAAGCGGTTGTTGAAGTAGTTTCAGGGACTAGCGAACCGCTTCAAACAGAATCTCCCGTGCGGGGCGGCAATGTCTCGGCAAAACAAATTACGCAGCTGCCGGTTATAGGTAATCCGACTGGCTTGGCGTTGACGCTGCCCGGTATAGTTTCAAATCGTACCGGCGTTGGCGTCGGCACTTTTTCTGTTAACGGGGCGCGTGGGCGCTCTAATAATTTTCTTATTGACGGTACGGAAAATAATGATATCTCCGTTGCCGGGCAAGGCTTTCAGATAACTAATCGAGACGCTATACAAGAGGTTTCGGTACAAACCGGAAACTATGATTCGGAATTTGGTCGTGCCGGCGGCGCGGTGGTTAATGTTATTACTCGTGCTGGAACAAGCGCGTTTCACGGTACCCTTGCTTTTCAATATGACACCAGCACGGATGATGCGATTACCAGTTCGCAGGCACGCAATCCTCGTGTCCTGGCACTTGGCAGACCTTTATTCAACGATGAGAAAGTTTATTCAGGAACTTTGGGCGGTCCTCTTTTCCTGCCCAACTTCGGCGAAGGCGGACCGGTTTTTAATACTGAGCGCGACAAAAACTTCTTTTTTGTCGCGTATCTGGAGAATCGCTTTCGCGCGCCCGGCAACACTGTGACCTTAGTTACTCCAACTGCTGCCGGGCGCGCCACTTTGCAGCAATTTGCCGGTACTAATCCGCGAGTGGCAGAATATCTGGCGTTGACCGCCAACGCGGTCGCGCCTGTCGCAAACAGACCTTCACAATCGCTCGACCCGCTGGGTAATCCGGCAGTCAGAGGCTCAGTGGCAATCGGAGACTTCTTCCGCACATTTACAGGCACGTCAAAAACCAAACAGTTTCAAATTCGCACGGATCACAAGTTAGGACAAAACGATCAGCTTACATTCCGGTATTTACAAGACAATACAGGCTCACCCCTTTCGACGGTCAACTTTCCCGGTTTCGATTCTGATCAAACAAACTTATTCCGCAACTTCTTAGTTTCCGAAACGCACGTGTTTTCGAGTAATACAACCAATGAATTAAGGCTCGCTTATAATCGTATTAAATTAGGTTTTGTGCTTTCCGACCCGTCCGGTCCGGCATCGACTCAGGCAACAATTAATGTTGACGGACTAACATCAGTAGGAGCACCGACAAATATTCCGCAAGGTCGAACGGCGGACAATTACCAGGTTCAAGATACGGTAACGCACATTTTCGGCAACCATACGATTCGTACAGGAGTTGACTATCTTAGACAAATCTCTACGCAGTTGGCTCCGGCTAACATTCGCGGTTCGCTCAATTATTCGGCTACTACCACTTTTACCGGTTTGGCTAATTTTATTGATGATTTCGGTGGTGCCAGCGGCAGCGTCAATCGCGTTTTCGGCGATGCGGTATATTTCCCGACTCTGCACCGTATTGCAACCTTTGTTCATGATCGCTGGAAAGTTACAGACGACTTAACTTTGTCAGCGGGACTTCGTTACGAAAATTTCGGAACTCCATTCAATACGCTTCGCACACCTGCGTTTACCGGACTCTTTAATGTCGATCCGGTAACGCGCACCGGACCTTTTAGCCAACCCAACCAGGTGGCGGCTGATAAGGACAACTTCGCCCCATCGGTCGGCTTTGCCTATTCCCCGTCTTTTACCGACGGAATTCGTGGTTTCATTTTCGGTGATAAGAAATCGGTAGTTCGTGCCGGATATAATATCGGATATGATTCGTTCTTTAATAATATCGCATCAAACGCCGCTGCTTCGTCCCCGAATCAGCTCTCGGTGCTTATTAATTCAACAGTAACTGCGGCAAATCCGCGTGGTCTGAATAACTTCAGCAGTCGGTTTCCAACTACAGCACCTGCTATTTCGCCTGCCAGCCCCCAAACACTGATTGATCCGAATCTTCAAAATCCGTATTACCAGAGATATTCGCTCGGCTTTCAACGCGAACTGCCTTTTGACATTATTATGGATATATCCTATGTCGGTTCAAAGGGAACAAATCTTTTTATAAATGAAGACGCGAATCCGCTGGTTCGACCCGAACTGCGCGTAACCCCGGCGGGAGTTACAACCGGATTAACGGGGAGACTGGACAACCTTCAGGGCGGGCGCACGGTTCGTACAAACGGCGGTGATTCCAACTACAATTCCGGGCAGATTGAAGTCCGGCGTCGATTTGCAAACAACTTCCTGGTTACGGGTTCTTATACTTTCTCGAAGCTGATCAATAATGCTGACGAGGTATTTGCTGTCGGGCTTGGGGCTTCAAACAGTTCTTTCTCTGCTATTCCGGCAGTTTTCGGTGGACAGGCAAATGATCGTGGACTTTCCGTCGATGACCGAACGCATCGTGCTGCATTTACTTATGTTGTAGAATCGCCTTTCTTCAGAAAGCAACAAGGTTTCCTTGGCAGAATACTTGGTGGTTTCCAGCTTAGCGGCGTAACCGCATATGAGTCGGGCGTGCCGTTTACAGTAACTAATGGATTTGATGCAGACGGTGTCGGCGGCGCCATTGATCGTCCTACTTTCAATCCGAACGGTCAACGCGGAGTTCGTGCAGTTCCGATTACTGATGCACAAAATTTTATTTTGTATTACATTAACCCGGAAATAGTCACTGCAAGAAATGCAGCGGGTGCTCCTACGGATTATCAAAGAATTGATCCGAACACGGCACAATTTATTGTGAATCCCACTTATGTTCCGGGGTTGGCGGGAAGCGTTGTGCGCGTAGGTAATCTTGGACGTAATACGGAGCGGACGCCTTCGGTTTTTAATACTAATCTTACGCTTCTGAAACGTACGAGATTTTCTGAAAGCATTTTCTTCGAGGCACGCGCCGAACTCTTTAATGCTTTTAATACGCCGCAGTTTCCGGGAACAGGGTTGATTACCAGTAATGCCAATTCGCAAACGCAGGGATTATTTCTCAATCCCGATACTCCTTCTACATCGGGCGGCGGGCGCGTGGTTCGTTATCAGGTAAAATTAGTGTTTTAGGAATTAAGGCTTTACCTTTATGTGAATATTTAACAGGCGCGGTAGGAAAGAGATTCTGCCGCGTCATTTTTTTAGAATTATGTTTTGCAGGATAAAGTCGTTGAGTTAGTCTCGGCTTTTGTTCGCCAGCAAAGGCAAGCTGAAAAGCAAAAGGCGTGCGCATCTCTCACGCCTTTCTGTTATTCGGGTTTCTTTCTGTGATAACAATTAGCGTGCCTATGTTGTCACCTTGAAACTTCACATAATAAGCACGATTAATCACTTCGGCTTCTTCAAGTTTAACAAGAACAAAAATGAAGCGTTACCCGTTATCAAAAAGTGATTAAAGATGCGCTGACTTCAAACGACGAAAAGTTTATGCCGGTTTATCGGATTTGAGTGCAGAACGAAAAATTTCAAATCGTTCATTCGATATATTACTCGCCGCGCCTTCGTCAACCGGAACAGGCAAATCTTTCGGTAATGTTTTTAAATCTTCACTCACAACACAAAATTAATGTCGGGCTTTCAACGCTCAACGTCCGAGTTTCTTTTCCAATCCTCGGAAACGGCGCGCCCCTTTTCTAAATCATCAACCACCAAAATCAGTTGGTTTTGATGGTCGCTGTAAATGACTTCGATATTTACTCCCGCTTCCGCCATCAGGCGAGCGATTTTTCCCAGTTGTCCGGGCTGGTCTTGCTTTAATCGCTGTACGAGGACTTCCCTGTCCGCCAGAACTTCGATTCCTTTGGCTTCGAGAGCAAGCCGTGCGGCAGCGCCGTCTTCAAATAAAAAATGCGCGATGCTCGTGTCGCCAAAAAGGAACGCGCCGCCGCCTTCGACACTGACACCCGCCGCGCCTAAAGTCTCGCCCATTTCAGCCAAAGCTCCGGGACGATTTTCCAAACGGATTGTTAAATCTCTCATTTCTTGTTTTCCTCATCTCCTATTATCTGAACAAAAATTATTCCCGAATTTTAATTTTTTTATTTCCAACGAAAGCGCAGACAAAAGTTATTTCTTGTTGTTTATTCCAGCGTCTTCAAAAACTCATCAACGACTCGATTAAACTCTGCCGGATTTTCCAGATTCGGCATATGCCCCGCGCCTTCAACGATTGCCATTTTTGAACCGCGAATTCTATCCCGCATAAATTCCGCGTCCGCAACGGGCGTAAACTCGTCGCGGCTTCCGACGACGATTAACGTCGGAACATTTATCTGCGGCAAAAGGGGCGTGTAATCCGGTCGCTCGGCTCGCCCGCGCAAGGCTGCTGCCGCGCCTTTGGGCGACGTGCCGCGCATCATAGTAAGCACGTGCGCGGCAACTTCGGGCTGCTCTTGGATAGTTGCGGACGCAATCATTTTCGGCAAAACTTCTTCCGCGTAATCGTGCATTCCATCGCGCAACAGGCGTTCCGCCGTGTCGAAACGCGCCTGTTTTCGCTCTTCATCATCTAACTGCGCGAAGGTGTCAGCTAAAACGAGCGCGCGAACGCGCTGCGGGAATAATCGGTAAAATTCAAACAAGATTTGCCCGCCCATCGAAAGACCGCACAAAACAATATCGTCCGTTTTTAATTCATCAAGTAATGCCGCAACGTCGCTGGCGAATTCTTCGAGCATCGTCTTATCCGCGACGGCTTCACTTTTACCGTAACCGCGCAAGTCAGGAGAGATGATTCGATATTTTGAACTAAAGGCAGTCGTCTGCTCTCGCCACATCGAACGGTCGAAAGGATGACCGTGAACGAACACGAGCGGAACGCCCGCGCCCGTATCTTCGTAACCCATTTTAATTCCGCGAATTTGTTTAGTTGGCATAAATTTCCTAAAAATAAAAATTGATAAAAATCAAATGTTTCGCTTGAGGGCGAGTGGAGCAAACGACTGACCGACCGGCATCAGCGAGATGGTATTGATATTGACGTGCGGCGGGCGAGATGCGACCCACTGCACAGTTTCCGCAATGTCTTCTGCGGTTAAAGGTTCTGTTCCAGCATAAACGGCATCGGCTTTTTCGTGGTCGCCGCGAAAGCGCACGTCCGAAAACTCCGTGCCGCCGCACAAACCCGGTTCGATGTCGGTCACACGCACGGCAGTGCCGAATAAATCGGCGCGAAGATTCAAACTGAATTGGCGGACAAAGGCTTTCGTCGCGCCATAGACGTTCCCGCCGGGATACGGAATTTCGGCTGCGACCGAGCCGAGATTGATGATGTGTCCGCGATTGCGCTCGACCATTCCGGGCAGAATGGCGCGGGTGCAATACATCAATCCTTTAACATTCGTGTCAACCATCTGGTCCCAATCATCGAGCTGCGCTTTCTGCGCTGGTTCCAATCCGAGCGCGAGACCGGCGTTATTGACGAGAATGTCGATTGCCGCAAAGTCTGCCGGAAGCTCGAACACGGCTTTTTCAACTGCTCGCCGGTCGCGGACATCGAGTTTAACCGGCAGTAACCGTTCGCCCATCTCGCTTTTCAAGGCGACAAGGCGTTCCTCGCGCCGACCGGCGGCGATAACGCATGCGCCGTCTCGCACGAAGCGGCGGGCAATAGCGATTCCAAATCCGGCAGTTGCGCCGGTTACAAAAACAACCATACGTTTAATTTTAATTCTTTAATTTCGAGCCGATATGTCAACAGCCAATATACTTCCGCTCTTGCAGCTTAAATCAGCGGGTCGCGAAGCTAAACACCTCTCAATTGAAATACATTTCATCGCGGTTATTTTCCAACCCATATAAATGCCAATGATAACGAAAAGCGGTCTCCGGGCAATAGCCACTTTAAATTTTTCCTTATAGCCCGCTTTTGGAAAATTTTATTAAAATCTCCTGCTTCGTCTATTTTTCACAAATGGACTGTCCAGTTTTATTTATATTGGCTCTTTTTTCGTTTTAATTATCAGCTAGTATTAAACAAACGATATGGAGACAACATTAAAAATCGGCATTTTAGGAGCCGGACGAATGGGACAAACACTCGCTCGACTTCTGGTTAAAGCGGGCTACCGGGTAAAACTCGCAAACTCGCGCAGTCCTGAATCGCTTGCCGAAATTGTCGCGGAACTAGGAACTTTGGCAAGCTCGGGAACGCCGAAAAAAATTGTTGATTCCTCCGATATTGTCATCCTCGCAACCCGCTGGGAGCAAACGCCGCTTGCCGTTCGAGAACTCGGACCGTGGAACGGGAAAATAGTCGTTGACGCAACTAACAATCGCTTCGGACCGGGCGCAAAAGATTTGTATGACCTCGGCGATTCAACATCGAGCGAGGTTGTTGCCGCGCTCGTTCCCGGCGCGCGTCTCGTGAAGGCATTTAATCATCAACCGATTCCGGAACTTGAATCGCTCGGCGAATCGCCCGCCGGCGAGACGGAACGCAAAGCATTGTTCGTCGCGGGCGACGATTTTGACGCAAAACAAGTTGTCGCTCAAATTATCCGCAAAATCGGCGGCGAGCCGATTGATACCGGAAACCTCCGCGAAGGCGGGCGGCTTCAAGGAACAGGCGCGCCGCTCGCCGGATTCGGTCGCTTACTCGGCGCGGCGGAAGCGCAAAGATTATTTGCCGATTTACGCAAAGAGAATTGAATAAATTCAAACAAATATGAATAAAATCGCTTCTACAAATTAATTGCGGAATGAAATTCTCAAAAAACAAATTCGCCCGTTCCATTTAAAAAAGGCTATAAAAATTACCGAGCCGAAATCGGATAGAAATTATTTCTTCTCTCTCCTAAAATCATTTCTATTATGAATCATGAAATTTTATCCAATTCAAACGACAACGATTTACGCTGGCAGATTGTTAAAACGAAAAATCCGGTTTTCGACGGCGCGTTTTATTTCGGCGTCAGCACAACCGGAATTTTCTGCAAGCCTTCGTGCGCTTCGCGTCTTCCGAAACGCGAAAACGTTCATTTTTTCTCTTTGCTCGAAGATGCCGCAAAATCCGGTTTTCGCGCCTGTCTGCGCTGCCAGCCCGATTTGGAAAATCACATTGACCGGAATGCCGAACTCGTTTTTAAAGCCTTCGATATTTTGCAGCAAACAAGCAATGAAGAAATTAACCTGGAAGATTTGAGCGCGAAACTTCTGGTTAGCCCGTCGCATTTGCAGAAAACTTTCAAACAGGTTTTAGGTTTCACTCCGAAACAGTTTGCCGATTGGCGCAAAATTGAAGACTTCAAGAAATCCGTCAAAAATTCAGACGTAACGACCGCGCTTTACGAAAGCGGCTACGGCTCGTCGCGCGGGCTTTACGAAAACGCCGCGCAAAATCTCGGTATGACTCCGGCGGTTTATCGCAAAGGCGGCAGAAACGAGAAAATCGCTTTTACCGTTGTCGGCAGCGCGATAGGAAAGCTGCTCGTCGCCGCGACCGAAAAAGGCGTTTGCAGCGTCGCTTTCGGCGATAGTGCGGAAGAACTCGAAACAAATCTCAAACGCGAATTCCCTGCCGCGCAAATTACGACTGATGAAGAAAATCTAAAAAATTACGTTGCGGCGATTTTAGAAAATATCGCGGGCGAGCGACGGATTTTGGATTTGCCGGTTGATTTACAAGCAACCGCTTTTCAAACGCGCGTCTGGACGGAAATAAAGAAAATTCCACACGGCGAAACACGCTCTTATAAAGAGATTGCCGAAAAGCTCGGCAACGCAAAAGCCGTCCGCGCCGTCGCCCGCGCCTGCGCTTCAAATCCGGTCGCACTCGTTACTCCTTGCCAACGCGTCGTCGGCGCAAACGGAAGTTTGAGCGGTTATCGCTGGGGCGCAGAGCGCAAAAAAGCGATTTTGGAAAGGGAAAAACAATAAATCATTTCTCCGCGAAATTCACGTAAAAAACAAGTCGAAATAAAACTCGATCTTAAAATTGTTTCGCGTAGCTTCGCTTGTCTTAATTATCAAAAATAAGAAAAATATGCACAAAGTAATTGACCCGAAAATAATGTATTTCGGAACGCCCGTTGTTTTAATCAGCACTTTGAATGAAGACAAAACGCCTAATCTCGCGCCGATGTCGTCCGCATGGTGGCTGAAAAAATCCTGCTTGCTGGGCTTGGGCAAAAAGGGAAAAACATTTGAAAATCTGGAACGGACACGAGAATGCGTGTTGAATCTGCCTTCGTCGGAGATGGTCGCGGCGGTTGACCGTTTGGCGCTGACGACCGGCAAAAACCCTTTGCCGGAATATAAACAAAAGATGAATTTTGAGTTTGTAAAGGACAAATTTTCACGCGCCGGGCTGACAGAAATTTCTTCCGAACTTGTGCGCCCGCCGCGCGTTGCCGAATGTCCGGTGCAGCTTGAAGCGGTAGTCGAGAAAATTCACGATGTTTATTCGCCCGAAAGCAGTCTGGCGGCAATTGAAGTTCGCATCCTTCGCGCCTATTTTGACGAAAGTATATTAAATTCCGAAAAACGCCATTACATCGATACCGACAAATGGAAGCCGCTGATTATGAGTTTTTGTGAGTTTTACGGACTTGGAGAAAATCTGCATATTTCAAAGCTCGCCAAAGTATTTTGAGAAATATTAGATGTCTAAAAAGGGAGATTAATTATGTCAAATTATTTTTTGAGATTTCTTTCGATTTTTTTAATTGGATTTACGCTACTTGCGGCTTGCAGCGATGGCGTAAATAAACCCATAAAAACTTCTTCCGCACAGGGGGATGCGGACAATATAGCCTCCAAGCCAATTTTATCTCCAACACCACAGGCGACTGCAAAAGGCGAACAGACCGCTGTTTTTGCGGGAGGCTGTTTTTGGGGTGTGGAAGCCGTTTTTGAACACGTTAAAGGAATCAGCGACGTAACCAGCGGATTCTCGTACGGACGAGCGACAGCGGCTGATCCCGAAACAATCCGCGCGGATAAAACCGGACACGCCGAAGCCGTAAAAGTTACTTATGACCCGTCCAAAGTTACTTACGAGCAACTGCTAAAGGTTTTCTTTTTGGTAGCACACGACCCGACCGAACTTAACCGACAAGGACCTGATGTCGGAACGCAATACCGCTCGGCAATTTTTTACGTTGGCGAAGAGCAAAAACAGCTTGCCGAAAGTTATATCGCCGAACTAACCCGAGCAAAAACTTTTTCGCGACCAATCGTTACTCAAATTGCCGCGCTAGATAAGTATAATCAAGCGGGAGACGACCACCAGGATTATATGGCACGACACCCCGATGAACCATATATCGTTATCAACGACAAGCCGAAGCTGGAAAACCTACGCAGGCAGTTTCCCGATTTATATGTGTCAAAATAGTTTTGGTCAACAGTTTTATTAAATGACCGCAAATGAAGGTTATGAGTTTTAAAGCAGAGCAATCGTAATTGCTGTTAAAAAAGATAGCCTTTCAACTTTGGGAGAATTTATTGTTGTGAGGTCTTTAGAAAATTTCAGCTTCAGATAATTTCCTGAGCGAGCAAATTTTACGACTCTTTATTGTATTTTTTCCGGTAATCAATCGGAGTCATTCCCGTAATTTTTTTAAATGCTCCGCGGAAAGCTTTAGTATCAGAATAACCTACATCGTACATCACTGCGGTGATACTTTTTCTGCTGGTTTCAAAACATTTTTTGGCGGCTTCGACTTTTACGCGCTGGACGTATTCAGCGACAGTATTATTGGTCGCTTCCTTGAATCTTCGTTCCAGACTACGACGACCGAGAGCGACTTGCGAGGACAATAAGTCAATTGTGAGTTTGTTCTGCAAGTTGTTCTCGATAAAATCCTGGGCTTTTTTAACTTCCTCGTCCGAGTGTTGGTTTTGACCCTTAAAGATAATGAATGAGGATTGGCTGTCGCGCTCAAAATCTATGGCAAAGACTTTGGCGGTGCGAATCGCCGTTTCGCGATTAGTAAATTTTTCGACCAGGTAAATCAGCAGATTATAATAGGAGGTCGCGCCGCCGCTTGTATAAATTCCTTGTTCTTCGGTGATTATTTTATCCGTTACGAGATTAACGGCGGGAAACATTCGTATGAATTCATCCGCCGCTCGCCAGTGTGTCGAACATTGCTTTCCGTCGAGCAGTCCGGTTTTCGCCAGAAGAAACGCTCCGACGCACAGGCTGACGATTTCCGCGCCCTTTTCATGCTGCTCGACGAGCCATGGAATAAAATCTTTATTCAATTCGAGAGCAATTTTCAAATCGCCGACAAACGCCGGTATAAAAATCAAATCCGTCTTCTCTACTTCATCAAGCAGCAAATCCGCGTGAACGGTAAACGCGCTGTCGTGAAGTTTGACTTCCCTTTTCAGACCGACGAATTTTATATCGAAAACATCGGGCTTTCCCTCCTGTTTATAAAAGCTGTTGACCTGTGAAAAAACGTGGCGCGGATCGTCAATTGCCGCTAAAACCGCCGTTTCCGGCACTAGTATCGAAACGTGTTTCATAAATTAAAATAAACCGAAAATTTTGTCGCAAACAGCCCTTAAGAATGTCATTTACACACCGCGCATTATCTCATTTCGGAAGGTATAGTGTAAAGACGATAAGATATTGTCTTATTCGTGAAACATAAATTAAGGAGACAAAAACAATGGCAATAATCAATATATATCTGCATTCCGAAGGAAAAACGGAAGAAGCGTTTAATTTTTACAAATCGGTTTTCGGCGGCGAATTCTGTACTTTTGTTCGTTACAGCGATATGCCCGACCAGTCCGGTTGCGGCGAGGTTTCGGACAGTGAAAAAGAGAAAATTATGCACGTCGCGCTGCCAATCGGCAACGGCAACACTTTAATGGGGGCTGATACCTTGGAGTCTATGCGGCACGAGATAAAAACCGGCAATAATTTTTCCATTTCCATCAGCACCGAAAGTAAGGAAGAAACGGAAAGGATTTTCAACGGACTCGCCGAAGGCGGCAAAGTTACGATGCCGCTCGCTAAAACATTTTGGAGCGAATATTTTGGAATGTGCAACGATAAATTCAGCATTCTGTGGATGGTCAATTACGAAAACAAATAATTTTTAGATTCAAAGAGGATAAATAGTAATGAGAAGAGTAGTTGTTTTTACGATGGTCAGCCTTGACGGGGTTATGCAGGCACCTGGTGGGACAGAAGAGGATACCTCGGGCGGCTTTCAGTATGGCGGTTGGACTGCTGCCTATTCTGATGAGTCTTTCGGCAATATAATCGGCAAAGAATTGAGTGTGCCATTTGATATGCTGCTCGGCAGGAAGACGTATGAGATATTTGCTCCGTATTGGTCTAAGCGAACAGGTTCGATAGCCGACCCGTTTAATAAAGCTAAAAAATACGTCGTATCAGATAAAGGTCTAGACCTTACCTGGAAAGAATCAATCCTGATTGATGATGATGCGGCGACCAAAATCAAAGCTTTGAAAGCAGAGGACGGTCCGATGCTTCAGGTGTGGGGTAGCGGCAAGCTTATCCAAACACTCCTGAAGAACGATCTGGTTGATGAACTACGGCTAAGAATATACCCCGTTACACTCGGGTGCGGAAAGCGTTTATTTGCAGAGGGAACGATCCCTGCCGCGTTTGAATCAATAGATACTCAAACTTTACCGAGCGGCGTCATTCTAGCCAACTATAAAAGATCCGGCGAATTTAAAACAGGTTCGCCTGCCTAAACAATTATCCACTGTGCTGAAACCGAAAGGATATTCAACGGGCTTGCTGAGGGCGGCAAAGTTACGATGCCCCCCTGCAAAACTTTTTGGAGCGATAAATTCGGCATTCAATGTATGGTTAATTTCGACAGTAAATAAAAACGTCTTTATAAGGAGTAATAATTATGACAAAAAAAGTTTGGCTCAATCTGCCGGTCAAGGATTTGAATAAGTCGAAAGAGTTTTTCGCTAAACTCGGTTTTTCTTTTGATACGGAACACGGGAACAGCGACGATTCGGGTTGCTTTATGGTTGGAGAGGATAAATTCCACGTTCTTCTTTTCCCAGAAAATACTTTCAAAGGCTTTACGAAAAACGAACTCGCCGATACTTCAAAAACAACGGAAGTTTTGATTTCCTTCGATGCCGAGAGCCGCGAAGAAGTAGATGAAATGGCAAGTAAAGTATTTGAAGCAGGCGGCAAAGTCTATGGCGAACCGGGAGAAATGCAGGGCTGGATGTATGGCTGCGGTTTTGCCGATTTGGACGGTCATCGCTGGAACATTTTATATATGGATTTCAGCAAGATGCCGAAGCAGTAACAGTAAATAAAATATCCCGCCGGATTGCCGGCGGGATATTAAATCTGAAGTGAATTTACATCAAAAGCCCAAAATGGAGAATATGAAAATCGCAGTAATTATCGTTCGTATATTAATTGGATTGATGTTTATTTTATCAGCCGGAACTTATTTTCTAAATCTGGTTCCGCAAGCCGAATTAACGGGAAACGCCAAAACTTTTATGGAAGGAATTGTAGCTTCGGGCTATATTATGCCCGTCGCCAAAGTTTTTGAATTTCTTTGCGGTCTGGCTTTTGTCTCGGGCAGATTTGTGTCATTGGCGGTCGTCTTAATATTTCCGATTGCTTTGAATATTTTATTAATCAACACCTTATTAATGCCGAGCGGTTTACCGATTGTAATACCGCTTTTTCTGGGAATTTTGTTTTTGGCGTATGCACACCGGGAAAATTACAAATCGCTTTTAGTCGCAAAATAGTTTTGATAAAAGACATTTGAAATTTATATGGAAAACGAAATAATGCAAACAAAAAAGATTCAGACAGAATTTGACGTGACTTTTACGGAATTGTTGAAACTTCTATCGTCATTTGACCGTGAGCAATTCAACACTAAACCCGGCGAAGAAAAATGGTCGGCGGGGCAAGTTGCGGGTCATTTGATTAAAGCCACTTCCGGTTTTTCGCGACTATTAAATGGCAAAACGGCGGAAACCGAAAGACCACCCGACGAGATGGTTGAAAAAATCCGGGCGGATTTTTCAAATTTTGAACGGAAAATGACCGCACCTGATTTTATCGTGCCGGAAGATAAAATTTATGAACTGGAAGATTTGCTAATCTCCCTCAACAAAATAAAATCCAAAATAAATGAAGCGGTTCAAACTGCGGATTTAACGAAAACCTGCCTGGCGTTTGAGCTTCCGGTTTACGGTTTTCTGACCGGTTTGGAATTACTTTCTTTCGTCACTGCTCATACCAAAAGACACAATTTTCAGTTAAAAAGAATTTATGAAAAGTTTTTACCAGAATCCACTTGAGCAAAAGCTTTTATTTTTACAAATGGTGATGTTTCAATTCGTTTAACAGAATTATGGCAATAACCTCGCTGTTTGCTGGCTTTCATTGTCTAAATAATGATGTTTCTAAATGTGTCTGCATTGGTTCGTTATTTGTATGCATTTTGTGGATATAATTTAATTTGTCGCCCTGTACAATAATTTCTCTCTCGGTTTTGATTAACCCTTTTTTGTCGTTTTCAATGTCAAGCTGTGTTAAAAGTAATTTTAAAAAATCATCTTTCTTTTGAAGAATTTGGAGACGGAGAATTTCATTTCGTCCGCCACTTTGTGCATTGTTTAATTCAAATTCATTTTCTTTAATTTTTGTTATAAAACCGGTTTCTAAATGCACAAGTTCCTGCGTATCGATGAATACAGCTTTTTGATAATAAAACAATCGTTCCTTTTCCGGGATAAACTCAAACCTTAGTTCCTCTTCGTAATTGAAACTTGCAATTGATGGAAATTTCCCTCTGCCGGAGCCTTTCCATTGTCCTATTAAATTTCTTAATGGGAAGTCAGGCAGTAATTCTTTTTCAAAAAGATTATTCAAGGAATCAACCATTTGTTTTTCACCGACTTTCACAAAACCTTGGTTTTCGTAATAGCTACAAAGTATGGGATTACCTGCATTACAATCCAATCTTAATTTGAATATGCCCTGGTTTATGATCTCTTGTTCAACAAGCTTGATTATTTTATTTCCAATTTGTTTCCCTGAAAATTTTTTTTCTACAACAAGCGAATGAATATATCTTGCTTTTGCTTCCTGTTCTCCCCAATATAATTCGTCTTGTTGCATTAATCTAAACATGCCGACCAATTCTTTTTCTTTATTTTCAACAAAAAAGAACTCGCCTTTATCGAACCCTGCTTTTATCCAATTTATTTTATCTACTGCGGGACTAAGCCAAAAACTCCATTGATTTACCTTTTTTCCATTTAGCATTACTGCTGCTTGTTTTAGTAGTTTTAGGGCTGTATTTAATTCGTTGCTTGCTGCTTGTCTAAAATTTAATTTCATTTAGCTATCTTTTTGAATCGTCTCAAAGTTTTCTTCACCGGCAAGTTTAATTTTAATTTCTGTATTCATTTCTAGAGTCGTTTTTTTCAACTATGTGCAATCGTTTAAAGCGGCGGCTTCGAGATACGCGCGGACAAGCGGATGCGCTGACGGGCTGGCGGAAAGCGCGGAGCGTTCGGGCTGAAAAAGCGTGGCGATAAAAAACGGATGTGATTTTAGTTCCAGAACGCGCGGGGCGCCACTTTCGTCCGCGCCGGTTATTTCCATTTCGCTTTGTTCGAGAATTGATTTATATTGCGGGTTAAAACCGTAGTTGCAATGGTAATTTTCATATATTTCAAGACAGCCGTAAATGCGGCTGATTCTTGAGTTTTCTTCGAGTTCGATAACGCCTTCCGCTTCGATTAAAGAACAATTGAGCGGCGCGATTATCGGCATTTCCGTTTGCGGATTCGACTCTGAATTGTCAGCTTCATTAAAGTTGAGCACATTTCTCGCATATTCAATCAAAGCGTGCTGAAAGCCGCCGCATGTTCCCAGATATGGAATTCTACGCTCTCTGGCATAACGAATCGCCGCCAGCGCGCCGTCCATATCTTTATAAGGACTGGCAGGAACGCACCATAAAGCGTCAAATTCGGAAAGTTCCCCGATATTTTCGGCAATATTTTCAGTTCCCAGCCAAATGACGTTTATCCCGCATTTGATTTCCTTAGCCGCCAGTCCGAGAGCTTTCGGAATCGCCACGTGAGCCGTGACTTCCGGCGAATAGTCACCGATGAGTCCGATTTTAATGGTCATTGATAATCTTTTCTCCTTTTACTTTTTTGTTTAGATTTTTCGATTGGTTATTGGTCGCCTGATAAATATTACCCAATTGCTCAGATTTGAATTTACGCGGTTTAATTAGCAGGCGATATTGTGTGTGTTGTAGAATTAAATAATTTTTAAGCTGTCGCACAATATCGCGCCATTCATCCGTATCAGAAGTTTTATCTGCTTTATTTGTCTGTTGAGATACGTCTTGCAATGCAGGTTTCTTCAAACCAGCCCAAAAATCAAACCACTGGCTTAAACCTTCAGACCAGCGCGAGATCAATCTTTCAAATTCAAAAGGAACAGCGAACAATTTCGCATCCGGTTCGTGTGAATTCCTTTCGACACGCTCCATCCATTTGTTTTGCGCGGTTATCCAATCGCGGAATATACCGATTAAATGTTTGTCGTCCGTAAAATTTTCAACCGCCTGTAAAGTTAGATTGTTTGCCCAGCGATTAAAACGAAAAGTATCAATCAAATGATGCAGCATTTTTGCAGTTTTGGATTTTTATTATTAACTAGATTATTCCAGCAGTTTCATAAACAAAGAGCTAACGAACCGGACAAATTTTGCCTTCATTTTTCGACGGGTAGGATTAATTCTCGCGCCGTTAAACGCTGTAAAATACCATTTGCCGCTGCGTTTTACCGCCACCAATGTCTGAATCGATTCCTGCTCGACGAAGAGTTTACGCCCGCCGCTGTTAATTATTCCGCCGCTCGCGTGAACAAGAGCGACACTTGGTGCTAGAAAACGCACAGACTTAACTGTTCCGACAAAAAGCGCGTCCTTTATCCGTCTGCCGAATAGCGTCTCACGGGAAGAAACGGACTCTTTCCGTCCTTTAGTATGCGTTCCGTCCGAAGAAACGCAATCGGTTTCATCGTCAATAGATGATGCGAAAATTTCGTCATATCCGTGATTCCATCCGTCTACCATTTGCTGAAAACGGGCGCGGATGGTTGCTTCATCATTGGCAATGTCAATTTCCTTTTGCACGGCTGCTTCCAAAACCATATCTTTGACCTCAAAAAAGACAATCATACAAGCGATAAAATTCTTCACAAGTGCCACTTTTATTTATTTTTTGCTAGCCAATTGAACGGGTAAATCAACATTGCGCTTTATCGTGTCTCACATTCGATAATGGTCTAAGGTGAAACTTTCAAAGTGGCTCTTGCCCGCGAATAAACGTCGGTTAGAATTATGAGTTTGAGTTAGCAATTTTTTTTCAACGCTATAATTTTTGGACGCTGCAGCCGGATATTTGCAGCCGGATACAATATGGAAAAACAAACATTAAAAGTCGGACTCGCGCAGTTTGCGCCCGTTTGGATGAATTGCCAGAAGACGATTGAAAAAGCCGTCCGGTTTGCGGAAGACGCGGCAAATCAGGAATGCGAAATCGTCGTTCTCGGCGGCGAAGGCTGCGTCGGCGGTTATCCCTTCTGGCTCGAACTGACAGGCGGCGCGAAATTTAATTCGCCCGTTCAGAAAGAGTTTTTCGCCGAATACTCAAATCAAGCGGTCGTTATTGAGCGCGGCGATTTGCAGCAGTTTTGCGAACTCGCGCGAGATAAAAAGATTGCAATTTATGTCGGCATCATCGAAAAGCCTTCCGACAGAGGCGAAAGTCTTTACTGCTCGCTCGTTTTTATTGACCGAAATGGCGAAATAAAATCAGTTCACCGGAAAATAATACCGACTTACGAAGAACGACTTGTTTGGGGAATCGGCGACGGCAACGGCTTGCGCGTCCATTCTTTAAACGCTTTTACCGTCGGCGGTTTAAATTGCTGGGAAAACTGGAATCCGCTTGTCAGAGCCGCACTCTACGGGCAGGGCGAAGATTTTCACGTTTGCGTTTTCCCGGGCGGGATTCACAACACTGAAGATTTGACGCGCTTTATCGCCAAAGAATCCCGCTCGTTTGTAACATCGGTCGGCTGTTTGATACGAAAAGAAGATTTCCCGCTTGACGCTTTACATCTCGATAAAGTTTTGGAAAACGCGCCCGATATTCTTTATAACGGCGGAACTTGTCTCGCCGCGCCTGACGGCAGTTGGATTATCGAACCCGTCTGCAATGAAGAAAAACTTTTAACGGCTGAAATCGACCACCGGAAAGTCAAAGAAGAACGGCAAAACTTTGATGCCGTCGGACATTATTCGCGTCCTGACATTTTGCAGTTAACCGTTAATCGCCAAAGACAAAGCGTTTTGAAAATTGAAGATTAATATGATTTTTTTATGAAAGATGAAGGTGTGAAAAATTCGGAATACCCTGATAAAACTAAAACAAACATAGATTGCGCCGTACGAATTCGTCCTGCCGACGTTAGCGACAAAGACTTTATTTTTTCGCTGCTTCCGAGATTAATCGAGTTTGAGATTCCGGGTTGCCGAACGCCGGAGCAGATGACTGCCACGGACAGGCGAGTGATAGAGCGGGTTTTATCGACAAATCCGTCCGGCACTGCCGTATTTATCGCGCACGATGATGACGGTGAATCTTTAGGCTTTATTCATTTGACCAGCGCTGTCGATTATTACACGGAAGAAAAACACGGTCATGTTTCCGATATTGTCGTTGCCTCAGCCGGAGAAGGGCGCGGCGTCGGGCGCGCATTGATGGCGGCTGGCGAAGAATGGGCGCGCGAGCAAGGCTACAGATTAATGACGCTTAGCGTGTTCTTGCAGAATACTCGGGCGCGTAAACTTTACGAAAAACTCGGTTTTGGTGAAGACATGTTGAAATACATTAAGGAAATTCGCTGACGATTTTAAAACATTGGAATGTGCAGGAAAAGACAATGAAAAATATTCTGGCAATTTGCGGAAGTCTGCGGGCGAAATCAGCCAACTTATCCATTATCGAAAATGTCGCAGCTTTGTCGGCGGATTATTTAAATATCTCCATATATCAAGGCTTGGCGGCACTGCCGGCGTTTAACCCTGATTTGGATACGGACGATTCTGTGCCGCCCGCCGAAGTCACGGATTTGCGCCGTCGGATAAAAGAGTCGGACGGCGTTTTGATTTGCACGCCCGAATATATTTTCGCAGTTCCCGGCGCGCTCAAAAACGCTATTGACTGGATGGTCTCAAGCGCGTCGTTCGTCAAAAAGCCGACCGCTCTAATTACTGCTTCCGGTTTGGGCGAAAAAGCGCACGAAACTCTGCTCTTGACCCTTGAAACCCTTGAAGCAAAATTTGGTGAAAAATCGGCGCTGCATATTCCTTACGTTCGCACGAAGATAAATGCCGAAGGCGTTGTTTCGGATGCGGCGACGGTCGAGGCGTTAAAGGAATTAATTGAATCTTTTATACAAACGATCGAGGCGAAATGAAATAACTTTAGCTGAAAGAATTATTATGCCCGAATGTGATTCGGCTTTTATCAGGGAAAATTCATACAAGATGAATATTTACAGTAAATTACTAATTCCGCATAAAAATTTATGCCCAATTAAATTCGGTATAATACAAAGTTTGGTCAGACAGCCGATGCGACTTTCAGCGCCCGACGGGTCGCCAACATCTTGACATATATGTTACGCTCGAGAGCTTCCGCTCAACGGCGTTGG
>Ga0136618_10000008_pt1 | contig 44086 bp, 32 predicted proteins | sample AntDrymUQ3302106_2_FD_104805 | JGI IMG/M metagenome (GOLD analysis project Ga0136618, IMG submission 104805) | Polar desert sand microbial communities from Dry Valleys, Antarctica - metaG UQ330 (21.06) | ecosystem: Environmental > Terrestrial > Soil > Desert | place: Antarctica: Dry Valley... | reverse complement strand
TCGTCGTCGAAAATTCCGATGTCGCCCGTGTGAAACCAGCCGTTTCGCATCGCTTCGGCGGTTGCTTCGGGACGTTTGTAATAACCCTTCATCACGTTTGAACCGCGTATGACGACTTCACCGCGCTCGCCGTTTTTCACTTCACGGTCGTTTTCGTCAAAGCATTTGATTTCCACGCCGAAAATCGGCTGCCCGACCGTGCCGGGTTTGGAAGGTTTTTCAAAATGATTAAATGTGGCGAGCGGCGATGTTTCGGACAATCCGTAACCTTCAAACACACGAACAGCGAAAACTTTTTCAAAATTTTTCATTACTTCAACCGGCATCGGCGCGCCGCCCGAAGTCGTGACCTTCAAATTTGCGGCAAACGGTCTAACGTCAATTTTATTTTCCTCGACGTGTTTGAGCAACGCCCAATACATTGTCGGCACACCGACCCAAAAATTCACCCGTTCCCGCTGCATCGCGTCGAGCGTCAACTGCGGTTCAAAACGCGGAAGCAGAACGACGCGATTTCCGGCGTAAAGATTGACGTTCATCTGCACGGTTTGTCCCGTCGTGTGGAAAAGCGGCAAGGTTATCAAAACGGTTTTTTGAACGCCGTCTGTAAAATCTAAAACCGGCAGATGAAGCGCGAAAGTCGTCGTGATATTCGTCATCAAATTCAAGTGTGTGAGTTCCGCGCCCTTCGGCTGTCCGGTTGTGCCGGATGTGTAAAGAATCGCGCAGGTGTCATTCGGGTCGGTGGGAAAAGTCTCAAAGATTTCGGATTTATCAGCCGTGATTTCCGCCAGAGTTTTTGCATCTTCAAATGGACTCGGCGCGCTTTCATCAGAAGTTATCACAATCAAATGTTCACAAGTTTCAACCTGCTCAAAACCTTCCCTGACGGTTTGCGCTAAAGGCAATTCCGATGTTCCTTCAAAAACGAAAATGGCTTTCGCGTCCGAATCTTTTAAGTGATATGCAATTTCGCGCGGTTTGAATAAAATATTGAGCGGTATGACCGCCGCGCCCGTTTTTATAATCGCGTAATAAACAATCGGGAAAAAAGGCAGATTCGGACAACACAGCGCGACTTTGTCGCCGTATCCGATGTTCATTTCGGTCAAAGCATTTGCCGTGCGGTTTGAAAACGCATTTAATTCGCCGTAGGACAAACGCCCGTCGCTTGACACAATCGCTTCTTTTTCGGGCGCGAGCCGCGCGTGATGTTCGATGATTGAAGCCAGATTCAAAACGGTTGCGCTTTTCATTTTTTTCTAGCTTAACGCTGTTTTTTCAGTTCCTCAATGCGCCAACCGAATTCTTCCGTCAACTTATCGCTCGCACCGATTTTGACAAATGAAATTTTTCCGTCGCGGTCAATAAACCAGGTTGTCGGAAAGATATTAATACCAACTGTTTGAAGATAATTTTCATCGCGCAAAATGGCGAAGTCGTATTTCTTGCCGGTCATAAATTTCTTTATCGTTTCCAAATTCGCATCGTTGTTAATCGTCAAAATCGCCACATCTTTATCATCGAGATATTTTTTGTGAAGTTCCTGAAATTCCGGCATTTCAGCCACGCACGGACCGCACCAGGTTCCCCAGATATTGACTACCACGACTTTGCCTTTCAAATCGGCGAAGGAAAACGGTTTGGCTTCTAAATTTTTCAAGTTAAACGGAACCGCGCTTTTCGGTTCTTTAATTTTTGCGAAAAGAATCCGCTCTTTTCGCCGTTGGCGTTCAATCACTTTGACTTTTTCAAAATACGCTTCAAAGCCTTCCGATTTACCATTGCGTTTTTGATAAACGGATTTGAGCTTGTCAACATTCGGATTTTCCTTTCCATAAAAGGTAGAAAAGGCGTTTATATAGGCATCTTCCGCCTTTTCAAAATCTTTTTTAGCTTCATAAACTTGCCCTAAATTATTGTAGATATAAGAGATTTGATTGTTCAGTTTGATTGCTTGAGTAAGTTCCTTCTCAGCTTCATCGAAACGACTTTCTTTGAAGTAAATCCAGCCACGCGCACTATGCAGAGTAGCATTCATCGAATTCAAATTTGTTTCGAGTTCTTTTTCGTCTTTAATAAAAGCGCGTTGCTTTTCGATTTCTTCTTTTACTTTGTTAAATCCGACGCTCAAAAAATTTTCGGCTTGGCGAAACATTTTTCGGTCAGATAAACTCGAAGCAATCGTCGAAAATGTTCCGTCAACTCCCAATTGCGGATACTTAATGGTTTCTTCAGCGATTTTGAGAAGTTCCGCGTCTGAAACATTTTTATCGTCCTTGATATAATAAAAAAGATTAAAAAATGACTCACCGAGATAACTCTCTTCAAAATGTTTTGGACGGTTTATAAAATTTCTGATTTTTTGCACGAGTTGCTGTTTCTTAACTTCATCGTCTTTTCCATCTTTTCCTCTTGTATCGAACCTTCTGATTTGCCGTATCAATATTCGCTCTGCTTGCGCCGATTGCGGATATTTTTTGAGAATCATCCCGTCAAACACTTTCTTTTTGTCGGGCATTTCGAGTTCCCGCCCGTAAAAAGCGGAAACAGTGTCTAACGCATTTATCGAATTTGGACGTAAGCGAAGTAAATTATTCAAGTCGGCGATAACTTCAATTTTACGCTGCTCTTCGGATTTATTCGGTTGACCTTGCAGGATTGCCTTCCAAAATTGCTCGCGGATATGAACGACGTTCGGCGACAGCGCGACGGCTTTTTTCAAAAGCGGATAGGCTTCGGCGTAGCGTTTATCGTAGTTTAGATATAAAGCGTAAAAAAAATTGGCATTGACGGAATTCGGAGAGATTTCTCTTGCTTTAGCAAAGGTTTCAAAACTAGATTTTCTTTTTGCTTCGTCAACCTTTCCGCTGGTTGCCTGCCGATATTGAGCTTCTGCTTTGATATAAAAAAGCCGCGATTGGTCTTTTATTTTCGTGGAATTTTTATCGAGCCAGACATAAATTTCATCGTATTTTTTTTGCCCCAGCAAAGACGAAGCGTAGAGAAAAATAAATTCCTCATTATCGGGCATCAGTTTCAAAGCCTTTTCGGCGGCGGGAGTTGCTTCTTTGGTTTGTGAATTGCGAATGTATGCGTGAGCCAGAGCAAACCACGCCCAGGCATTTTCCTTATTATTTTCGACCAGCTTTTTTGCGGCTTCGACGGCTTCTTTACTCAACTCGTTGCGCGCCATATTTGTCACAAACCACGCATTCAATTCAGTATTTTCGGGAAATTGTTTGACGAGTTTTCGTCCAAGTTCATAGCCGCCTTCAAAATCGCGGCTGGAATAAAATCCGCGCAGTTTGCCGATTGCAGCTTGTTCGTTTCTTACTCGATTTGCCGGTGCTTGTTTTCTAATAACCTGTGAATTTGCCTCTGAAGATAAACAGAAAAATAAAAGAAGAATAGAAAAAACCAAAAAATATGCGCGAGTTTTCATTGTAACTTCTCCTGACTTTGAGATTTTTGAAAGAATACACCAAAGACACGCGCAAAGGAAGATTTTTGTTGCAAAGTTCTTAGCTCGACTTTATCCAATTTTAACGATTGATATTTGAAAACAGAACGCCGAACAAGTAAGTTCATTTTGATGTTTTTCCGACCAAAGAAATCTCAAAAGGAGCCTAATCATGGACTGCGTTCTGATGAAATTTGTTATAGCATTTGCGCCACTTTTTTCCAAGCCGGTTTTTAAGCGCGTCAAAGTTTTGCTGATGGGCGCCGTTTTATCGCCTCGTTCACGAACCGTGACCAACGCTTTACGCGTGATGGGACTGAGTCAGGATCAGCATTTTCAAAACTATCACCGGGTTCTTTCGCGAGCCGTTTGGAGTTCCTTGTCCGGTTCGAGAATCTTGCTGAAACTGTTGACCACATCGTTTATCAAAGGATCGGAGTTGGTCATCGGATTTGATGACACGGTTGAACGCCGTCGCGGACAAAAGATCAAAGCGAAAGGGATTTACCGCGATGCGGTCAGGTCAAGTCATTCGTTCTTTGTTAAGACGAGCGGACTGCGCTGGCTTTCATTTATGCTTTTGACAGACGTTCCATTTGCCGGCAGAGTCTGGGCGTTGCCCTTCTTAACTGTTTTATGTCCGTCCGAACGATTTGATCAGGAGCGCGGAATCCGGCATCGGAAACTGACGGATCGGGCGCGGCAAGCGATTTTGACAATTAAAAGATGGCTGCCGAACTTTGATTTGGTTTTTGTCGGTGACTCAAACTTTGCTGTCCTCGATCTGTTAACGGCAGTCAAAGATCAAGTGACGATGGTTTCGCGGATCAGGCTTGATGCGGCGTTGTATAAACGCGCAGCCGTGAAAAAGCCGGGGCAAATGGGACGACCACGCAAAAAAGGCATCCGGCTGCCGACGCTGCAAGCAATTATTGATAATCCAAAGACCAAGTGGAAGCGCCTTCAAATCAAGCATTGGTATGGGGAGAAAGATCGGGAGATCGAGATCGTCAGCGGCAAATGCGTGTGGTATCACACGGGGAAAGAAGCGGTGCCGATTCGGTGGGTGGTCATTCGCGATCCGCTTGGAAAATTTGAAACGCAAGCCTTGCTGTCTACGAATCGGAAGGCGTCGCCGCGCCGGATCGTCGAATGGTTTATCAAAAGATGGCAGACGGAAGTCACCTTTGAAGAAACCCGCCGACATCTTGGGATTGAGACAAATCGGCAATGGTCGGATAAAGCGATTCAAAGGACAACGCCCTGTTTGATGGGGATGTTTTCGCTAATCGCGATGGTCGCTCAGGAGCTGTCGAGGGAAGGAAAACTAAAAATGCGGCAAGCTGTCTGGTATCACAAACAGGTCGCGACGTTTTCGGATGCGATCGGGTGCGTGAGGCAGCAAATCTGGGAGTGGCAGAGTTTTCAAACATCGGGTAGGGAGGTCGAGATGATAAAAATACCGCGCTTATATCTGGAATGTTTGACAGATACTTTGTGCTTCGTTTCATGAATTGGATAAAGTCGAGCTTAGAAAAAAGCCGATGGAAATTTGATTTCCCATCGGCTTTGCTATTCGGCTTAAACTAAATTTATTCGCCTTTTTCAACTTCCTCTTCGGAAACATCGAGCAAAGACGCACTCGTTACCATATCGCCGTCGTTCATCCGAATCAGCGTTACGCCTTGCGCGCTTCTGCCCGTCTGCCGAATTTTGTCGGTATCGAGCCGGATAAGTTTGGCTTGCTGCGTGATGATAATTACTTCCGAATCTTCATCGACCGAAAAAACGGCGACGACTTTGCCCGTCTTTTTCGTCGTTTTCATATTGATAACGCCGCGTCCCGCGCGATTTATCAGGCGATAAGTTCCGACTTTGGTTTGCTTGCCGAAACCCTGCTCGCTAATCGAAAGCATTCGTTCCGATTCGTCGGTCGAAACCGCGCACGCCGACACGACAAAATCATCATTTCTGAGATTGATGCCGCGCACGCCGCGAGCGACCCGACCGAGCGGACGCGCCTGCTTTTCGTCAAACCGAATCGCCATTCCTTCGTGCGTGGCGATGAAGATTTGTTTCGTGCCGTCGGTTACGAAAACATTCAAAAGCACGTCGCCTTCGTCAATGTTGATAGCATTGATGCCGTTGGCGCGAATGTTTTGATAGAGCGACAACGATGTTTTCTTGATAACGCCTTTTCGGGTTGCCATCACGATATAAACATCTTCGACAAAATCGCGCACCGGCAGCACGGCAACCAGTTTTCGCTCGGATGAGATATTTATCAAATTGACCAGAGCCTTGCCGCGGGCGGCAGTGTCGGCTTCGGGAAGCTCGTGAACTTTGATTTTAAAGACCTGTCCGTCGTCGGTGAAAATCATCAAAAAGTCGTGCGTCGAGGCGGTGAATAAATGTTCGACAAAATCTTCATTCTTCGCTTTTGCGCCGAATCTTCCTTTGCCGCCGCGACCTTGTGTCGAATAAGCGGAAACGGGCGTTCGCTTGATGTAACCGGCGTTGGTCACGGTAATGGCAACTTCTTCATCGGCAATCAAATCTTCGATTTTCAATTCGATTCCCGCATCGACAATCACCGTCCGTCGCTCGTCACCGAAATTTCTTTTGACTTCTTTGAGTTCGTCAACGATAACTTGACGAAGCAGTTGTTCGTTTTGCAGAATCGCTTCGAGTTCGCTGATAAATTTAAGAATCGCCTGAAGTTCGTCGATAATTTTCTGACGTTCGAGTGCCGACAAACGACGCAATTGCAAATCGAGAATCGCCTGTGCTTGAATATCGGAGAAGCTCAAAGCACCGACGATTTTTTCCAAAGTCTTTAAAAATTCCGGCGTTGTTTTATCGGCAGGCGCGCCGCGCCAGGTTTTAACTTCCTGAAGCGTTGCAAAATTTCCGGTCAGCCACGATTTTGCTTCGTCAATCGAACGTGAATTGCGAATCAGCGGAATAATATAGTCGAGCGCGTCAATCGCCTTGTTCAAACCTTCCAAAATATGCGCCCGCGCCTGTGCCTTTCTGAGTTCAAATTCAGTGCGGCGGCGAATGACTTCGCGCCGAAACGCAACAAACGCTTCGAGCATCTGTTTGAGATTCAAAACCTTCGGCTGTCCGTCAACAATCGCAATGCTGATGATACCGAAAGACATCTGCAAGGGCGTAAGTTTGTAAAGTTTATTGAGAACGACTTGCGGCACGGCATCGCGTTTGAGTTCGATAACGACGCGGATGCCTTCGCGGTTTGATTCATCGCGGATTTCCGAAATGCCGTCAAGCCTTTTTTCGTTGACGAGTTCGGCGATTTTTTCAATCAGTCTGGCTTTATTTAACTGATACGGAATTTCCGTCACGACTACCGCGTCGCGTTCCGTGTTTCCGCGCCCCACGCGGTCAATCGCGGCTTTGGCACGCATCTGCAAAATTCCGCGTCCCGTCCGGTACGCATTGTGAATTTCCTCGCGCCCGTAAATAAAACCGCCGGTCGGAAAATCCGGTCCGGGAATGATTTCGATGAGTTTATCAATCGAAATGTCAGGATTTTTGAGGAGCGCAACCGTCGCGTCAATAACTTCCGACAAATTATGCGGCGGAATCTTCGTCGCCATCCCGACGGCGATGCCTTCCGAACCGTTGACCAGCAGATTTGGAAATCGTGCCGGCAAAACTTTCGGCTCGGAGAGAGATTCGTCGTAATTCGGCTGAAAATCCACCGTCTCCTTCTCGATGTCCGCCATCACTTCGGCAGTAAGTTTCTGCATTCTTACTTCGGTGTAGCGCATCGCCGCCGCATTATCGCCGTCAATCGAACCGAAATTTCCCTGTCCTTCAATCAGCGGATACCGCAGAGAAAAGTCCTGCGCGAGCCGCACAATCGTGTCATAAACGGCAGTGTCGCCGTGCGGATGATATTTTCCGATGCAATCGCCGACGACGCGGGCTGATTTTTTATAAGGTTTGTTGTGATAATTGCCGAGTTCCTGCATTGCCCAAAGCACGCGGCGATGGACGGGTTTGAGTCCGTCGCGTACGTCCGGTAAAGCGCGTCCGATGATAACCGACATTGCATAATCGAGATACGAACGCCGCATCTCGTCTTCGATATTGACCTGATTTCGTTCTGAAATTATATCCATTTATTTTCCTTATCCTGCGATATTTCTGCTCTAAATATGATTGGGTTTCTTTCCCGTGTGAAAAGGCGTGAACACAAATAAAATCTGGACATTCACACGATTTAATCGTATTATTATTTTACAGGCAAAACGCCTGTTTAGCAACTTTGGAAATCGCCTCTAAGCCGTTCAAAAGAAAGCTAATTCCCGCCCTTTTCGGTTCATAAATTTCTAAACCTTTTTCGTTCGATTCAAATCTTGGAAAAATCAAATATGACTCCAACACCTGTTAAAGAAAATGACAATCGCCGTATCCAGCGAATGAACTTGAGCCTGCCGATTCGCGTCGAATCGCACGTCAACGAAAGTGTTTCCTGGAATGAAGTTACGCGCCTCAATGATTTGTCTGCCTTCGGCGCAGGCTTTAACCTTCGTCATCCGGTCAAACGCGGACGGCTGGTTCATATGACGATTCCGATGCCGCGCAAACTGCGTTCCTTCGATTTTACCGAGTCGCAATACAAAGTCTGGGGAATAGTCAGAAGCTGCATTACGAAAACCAATACTCCGACCTTGGAAAATCATTCGGTCGGTGTTGCCTTTATCGGCAAGAATCCGCCCAAAAGTTATTATGACGACCCGGCAAAACTGTTTGAAATTTCTCATCGAGAGGAAGGAAGTTTATGGCGCGTTGTCGAAGCCGTCAGCGAGCCGGACGAAAGCCATCTGCCAAAGGAACTGCGCCGTCATTCGCGGTTTCCGATTCCCGCCAACATCGTTATCGAAACGATTGATGAAGGCGGAAATGTTCTGACCAGCGAATCTACCGTTACCGAAAATATAAGTTTGAGCGGTGCATCGATTTTCACTTCGCTTGCGCTTGAGGTCGGCTCTTTCGTGCGCGTCAAGAGCGATCAGTATAATGCCTCGATTATCTCGGTCGTGCGCGGAAAGCGAATGGGTCAAGACAATATCCCGCGCGTCCATATCGAATTTGTCGACAGATTTTTCCCGCTCGAGGGAATTGAATAATAGTGGATAGTGGTGAACGGTTAGTGGTTAGTAAAATAGGATTTACCAACTAACCGTTCACCACTATCCACTATTTCTTCGTTTTTCTCGGTTTTCTTTTCAAAGATTTATCTCTCGTCCGCACCAGGTATTTGAGTTCGGTCATAAACTCGGAAACATCTTCAAACTCTAAATAAACCGAAGCAAAACGGACATACGCCACTTTGTCGAGTTCTTTTAAGCGGCGCATTATAATTTTACCGACTTCGCTCGTCGGACGTTCGCGGTCGGATGATTCCTGAACAAATTTTTCAACCGTATCAACGATTGATTCGAGCTGCGAAGCGGAAATCGGACGTTTCTCGCAGGCGCGGAGAAGTCCCGCCATAATTTTATTGCGGTCAAAGGCTTCGCGCTTGCCGTCTTTTTTGACGACCAGATAAGGAATTTCGTCAATCCGTTCGTAAGAAGTAAAACGCCTGCCGCATTCGATACATTCGCGCCGACGGCGAATCGAATCACCTTCTTTCGACTCGCGCGAATCAACGACTTTATCTTCTAAATGTGTGCAAAAGGGACAACGCATAACGATTTTGGATTTTAGATTTTGGATTTTGGATTGTCCCAAACACAAAATCATCAATTACTTTCGGCTACAGAATTTTAACTTCCAGCTTCCGATTCTCGATTTGTGATTTCAGATCTCTGACTATCGTCTTTTTCGTGTTCGACTTCATCAACCGTGTGCTCGTTGGAAAGCAATGTTCTCAGACGCGCGACGCTGATGTCTCCGTGAAAAAAATAATATAAACCAAAAATTACGGCGGGCGCGAAATAAACGAGGTGCATTGCGATTGAAGCGGCGGCGGCTTGGTCGCGCTCGATGTTTAGAAAAATCAATCCGCCCGCTGTTGCCGCGTGAAATGCGCCGGCTGCGCCGCCCGGTGTCGGCACAATCGAACCGAGTGCCGCAAACCCCATTATAAACAGCGAATCGCTGAAACTGAGCGGCAATTCAAAAGCAAGCAGCACCAGCCAAGTCGGTATGGCAATCGTCAGCCACAGCAGAGCCGTCCAAAATACGATTGCCGCAATTTCCCGCCAGTCTTTTAAAATCTGCAAAGACGCGGCAAGCTGCTTCAAAATACTGATAATAATCAGCCTGATGCGGCGCGGGATAAATTTTTTATCAATAGCTTTTTCAGTCCAGGCAATAAAGCTTGATGAAAATTTTTGATAAATAAACAAAGTCAAAAAACCGAGGATCGTACCGACCAGCAATAAATTGCCGACAGATTTTATATAAGCAACTTCGGTTTCGCGTCCTGCCGGAACATTAAACCACAGCAAATTGATTGAAAAAAAACATATCAAGGATGCCAGGTCAAAAATTCTCTCAACGCCGAGAGTTACCAGTGAAGCACTGGGACGCACGCGCTTGTCGCGCATCGAAAGCCACATCGGACGAATAATCTCGCCCGCCCGCCCGACGATAAAAATCACCGAAAAGCCGACGGTCGTTGCCGCAAAAAGTTCCTTCAAAGAAGTTTCGGTTATCGGCGCAAGCAGCGTTCCCCAGCGAATCGCCCGCAGAAAATAGCCGAGACAAACTACCAAAGTTGCTGCAATCAAATAAGAGGCGTTTGCTTTTCGCAGACCCTGGCTGACTTCCTGCCAATCTAAGTTGCGTCCGAAAAACCAGAGTATAAAAACGGCAAATAAAAACAGTAATATAAACTTTAAATACTTTCGCAAATTATTTCCCGACCTTAGCAGATGAATTATAAGAATTAAGAATTATGTAATTTTACAGCAAAGACACAAGATACAGCATTTTACTGAAAAATAACAATTCATACCGTTTTACAAATTAACTTTTCAGATAAAAATCAAACTTAAACTCTCTTCGAACAAAGCGTTTCGATTCCAGCATTTATTGTTTAATTTTAATAGTTGGTTTAGAATTGATTCGTTGCGCGGCAACTCAAAAAATTCAAAAATCAAAGGAGGATTTTCTAAGATGGAAAACGAAAACAAATGCGCTCATCAGCTATGCGGCTGCAGTGCCAGAGACGGCGAAAAATATTGCAGCGACCATTGTAAAGACGCGGTTGACCAGGACATAATTGAAATCACCTGCGACTGCGGTCATTCCGGTTGTTAAAAATTTTATTTAATCAATGGATAAAGGCTTCGTTCAAATATGAATGAAGCCTTTATTCGTTTTGTAATTGTAGAAAGCGCAAATTAAAGGCTCTGATTTTTGCTTATTTTCCTCGCGCCTTTTATGTATTCAAGCATCACGATGTTGTAACAGACATAAAAAAGGGCGAACATTTCTGCTCGCCCTTTTCGATTAAGTTAGTACAAACGATTTAACGAATAGAACCAGTATTTGCCGGAGCAGAAGCCGTAATCGTAAACTGCGTTCCCTGCTCAAGTTCGATATCGCCGCGTCCCTGCAAAATAACCGTTCCGGCACCGGCACCTGCGCCGACTGCCGCACCGATTGCGGCGCCTTGTCCGCCACCGGCGATAGCACCGATTAACGCTCCAAGTGCCGCGCCGATTCCAGCACGAGTCACGGTTTTCGTCGTTTGATTTCCGTCACGAACCGTTCCTTCATTGTTAACGGCAACTTTTTCGCCGTTTGCCATCGTCACTTCATCAACGATACCGGCAAAACGGTATGTTCTTCCGTCACGAAGACGAATCGTGTCGAATTCGAGCGACACATTTGCTCTGCCCGTTACTTGTCCCGAACGCTGCGTTTTGGCAACTCGTCCTTCAATAATCGCTCCGTTAAATTCCGAAGGCGATGTAACTTCCATCGTAAAGCGGTCGCCGTCCTGAGTTGTTTTGGTAGAAACCGTACTTCTCAAAGCCGCCGTCAATCTCGTGTTGTTCGGAATGACAAAATCGGTAGAAGCTGTTCCGGCATTTTGATTATTGATATTGGAAAACTGAGCAGTGTCATTAGTTTTGTCATAAACACTCGCCACAGTTACCGTGTCATTTCTGTTTTCCAGATAAACGCGGCGAATGACCTTTAACTGACCGTTACTCATCGGAATAAAGTTGACATAAAAGTCATTGCCTCGGTCGCCTTCGGTACTCAAAGCCACGCCGTCATAATTTGTATTAGCCGTAACTTTGATGGTACGTCCGTTAGCGGTTGTTTCGGTTCTCGCCGTGCCGTCGGCATTAAAGCTGACTTGCGGCGATGTGTTGGAAGCAACGGTTATCTGCTTGTCTCTCTTTTCAATCGCCAGCGTTTCGGGCGAAGACAAACGTCTTTCCAAATTCCTTCTCAGATTTTCTCTTTGGTTTGCGGTATAAAATGTCGTTACCGCGCGGTCAACGACTGCTCTGACATCATCGCTCTGCGAAGCATTTAACCGATATGTTCCCGTCAGCATCTGGTCGAATTTGCTCATCGGCGAATACTGACGATTCCAGTTCCAGGTTACATTGTAATAATTTGACAAAGTATCCAAATCGGTTCGGATAAGTTTCCATTGACTTTCGGCACCGGTCGAAAGGCGATAATCGCGCATAAATCCGTCAATGTAATAAGCCCGATTCAAAACTTCTTCGATGTCCGCCGCAGTCGAGCGTCGAGCTTCAAAATTTAGTTTCAGTTTATCGGTAGCCGTTTCAAAATCAGAAACATAACTGATAACGCTGGATTCACTTCTCGTATCGTTCAAAATACTTCTGTCAAGCGCGTTACTCAACTCGCGTCTATACACATCCGTGCGCGTTTCAAGCCGCGTCAAAAGAGTTCGCACGTTGCTTTCGGATACGCGATAACTGGTCGTCGCTCCGGTTGTCATATCAGTGTTTCCCGGTGTCTGATTCCAATTCGAGCTGACATTATAATAACCGGCTAAAGTATCCAAATCGGATTTCAAAGAACTCCAATCTCTTTGAGCAGCCGGATTCAAACGACTATCCCTGACAAAGCCGTCAATAAAAACAGCGCGACTTAAAACGTCCTGCACATCCGTACTCGCCGTTCTGCGGGCATCGAAATTTTGTTTCAACTGGTTTGTTTCATTTTCAAAATCCGTGATGAAACCGAAAATTCTGTCCTGGTCGGCGGTATTGTTTTGCGTGCTTCGGTTGAGCGCACGGGTTACTGAACGCTTGAAAACATCTGTTTTCGTGGCGATACGCATTATTAGTGCCTGAATCGTGGCATCAGACACGCGGGTTGAACCACCGGAATTTGTGCCGGTTGTCCTTGTCGGACTTGTCGAATTCGCGCTAACCGAATAATATCTCGCCAAAGTGTTTAAGTCGGTACGAATATATCCCCAAAACGTCTGCGCGTTTGCCGTCAAACGGTTGTTTTGCATAAATTGGCTGATATAGGCGGCGCGATTTAAAACATCTTCAGCATCGGCATCAGCTGATTCACGCGCGTCAAATTTTTGCTTGAGCGCATCGGTCGCATTCTCGAAATCCTCGATTTGACCCGAAATCGCATTCCTGTCGGCATTGTTAATCAGCCGATTGTTGATTATCTCTCGTTTATAAGTTGCAGTTCTCGTGATGATGCGATTTAACAGGAAATTTACCTGACTATCGGTCGCTTGATAAGCACGATTCTGTGCACTGACGCTAAGAGTTGCCGCAAAGAAAATTGCCAGCAAATTAAAAAGTGTTATTTTTAAGATTTGATTTTTCATAATGTTTTCTCCAGCAGGTTAAAAAAATTGGCAAGATACAGGAGAGTCGTTTGGCTTTCTTGCCGATTGGTTACAAGATTATGTTGCAATAACCGTGCCGCTAGTTGCTATAATTCTCAAAACCTGGAATCAGCTCACCGAACATCGTCTTAAAAGAACTTATCAAAGTGGTCTTTATGCTTGTTTGAGATTAATTCTGCGGTGCGGAGTTGAGCTTAATTTGAAATTGATTTGGGTTCCTGGTGACGGGGAAACTTGAGAACGAAGACGGAACCGTTTCCAATTCCGTCGCTTTGAGCTTCAATCGTTCCCTTATGGAGTTTTACGATGTGTTTTGAAATCGTCAATCCTAAGCCTAAACCTCCGAAGGTTCTCGTGCTGGATGTGTCGGCTTGACTGAAGCGTTCAAAAATTTGCGGCAAAAATTTAGGGCTGATGCCTTTGCCGTTGTCCTTGACGGTCATTTGTATCATTCCGTCGTTTTCCAAAACTTGAGTTTCAATTCGTCCGCCCGAACCCGTAAATTTGACGGCGTTGGTCAGCAGATTATAAATAACGATTTTTATTTTATCTTCGTCCCCTAAAATCAGATGACCGTTTAAGCGGTTGTCTTTTAGAAACTCGATGTTTTTCTCCTGGGCTGAAGATTCGATACCGCGAAAGATATTTTCAAACACATCGGAGAAATTTAATCGTTTTTCTTCAAAACTTACATTTCCCGATAAAATCTGTGAATACTCCAACAACTCTTCGACCAGTTTTGTTTGCAGACGAAGATTTTTATTGATTTTTTCGAGAGCTAAATTTTTTGTATTCGCCGAGAGATTTCCGGTTCTCAGGATTTTAGTCCAGCCCGCGATGGCATTGAGCGGCGTTCTGAGTTCGTGAGAAACGACCGCGATAAATTCGTCTTTAGTAGTGTTGGCTTGTTCCGCAAGCAGACGCGCCTTTTGCTCATTTTCCAGTGATTTTTGTTTTTGTGCTTCCGATTCGGTCAATCTGGCGGCGACGATTTCCAACTTCAATCGGGCGGAAGTTTCCCAGTAAGTCATTCCGAAAAGCAGAAAGCTGAAAATAATTCCGCTCAAAAAAATCAACGGTGTCCAGCCGATGCTGGATTGTTCGGAAAACGCCGGAAGCGAATCATATTTTATCGTCCACAAGCGACCGGCAACAGGCATTGTATTTTCGGTTGCTTGGTCTTTTTCGATTTGATTGAGCGATTTCGGATTGTTTTCAAAAGTGGTTTGCGAAAGAAGATTTTCGGCAATCGGTTCGCCGTCGTATATCCGCACGGCAATATCATAGGTAGCAGTGCTTTTTTGAATTTCGTCGAGAAAATCCGCCGACCGAAACGGGCTATAGATGTAGCCGGTTAAATTTTTTCTTCTTCCTTCGACGGTTTCGGGAATTTTGCCTTTTTTATAAATCGGCAGATAAATTAAAAAACCTGTTTGCCGGTTTGCGTCGTCTCCCTGCAGCAGATTTACTTTCGCGCTCGCCGAAGGCATTCCCGAATCTCCGGCGCGAACGAGCGCAGCACGTCTGTTCGGCTCGGTGAACATATCGAAGCCGACCTCTTTTTGGTTTTGTTCGTTAAAAGGTTCGATATAAATGATGGCGTGATATGAGTCGCGCTCGCCGTCGGGAAACATCTTGAAATCTACGATTCCCTCCGCCTCCATACTTTTTATCAACGCCTCGCGCTCTCCGGGCAAAACAATTTTGTTATAACCGATTGCCTGAACGCTTTTATAATTACGTTCTAAATCTAAACTTTGAATGTAGTCGGCAAAACTGACGCGGTTTAATTCGGAGGCTGATTCGACAAAACCGCGCCCGCCTTTGAGCAGAGCGGTGTATAAACCTATTTTGTTTTCGATGGCGGATTGCACGAGGTTAACTTCATTATTAAATCTGGTCGTATCTTTGTTTAATGAACTGCGGTAGAAATTATAAGTGATGCCGAGAGTCAAAAATATAGAAACCGCTAAAACCAAAAAAGGAAATCGGGTTCTATTTTCAACGTCGTTCTCTTTAATTTTTTTTAGAAACTTCGCCACAACCTTTTCCGCACCGTTGGAAATAAAAAAGCTCGAAAGCCGAATGAATTCTTTTGGCAGGTGCAAAACTTATGCCGTGTAAGGTAGGATTTGCCGACAGTTGATTTACAGTCGTAAAAAGAATATTTTCGTAAATCCGTCATCAAATTAATGCTGCTTGATGCACGATAACTCGTATGCTTGTCCTGCAATATGTCCGAAATTATTGCACCTCATTTCAAAAACCTTTCATTATCTGTGAGAGTAGTGCCGGATTTTATTGAACAAAAAGATTATTTTATCTGGCATTATTCTTGCTAAGTGCCGTTTCAGAAATTGGTCTAATTCATTCAACAGGAGATTTCAGATATGTCAGAAGAAAACAACACGGGTAATAATTTAATTTGGGCGATTACGACGCTGATAATTGTTGCGATTATTTTTGGAGCTTTGTATTACAGCGGTTTTCTGGGCGGAACGAAAAAGGAAAGAATTGATATAAACGTAACCGCGCCCGCGACGACAAGATAAAATTTGGTTTTAAGTTCGCGGTTTATAAACAAAAAAGACGATTGCCGATAAAATGTCGGCAATCGTCTTTTTTGTTTTTCGTTTTTTTATTCTATATTGTGACGCTTTATCATCCCGTAAAGTCTGGGACGATATAAACCTAAAAGATTGGCGGCGGCTTGTTTATTGCCGTTGGTTCTCTTTAAGGCGGCTGTTACCACGCCGCTTTCTATCGAATTAAATACGTCGTCCTGTTCAGTGCCTTCTTTGGGTTCATCAAGTTTCTCAACAATAAACTTACCGATTTCTCTAAACAAATCTTCCTTCGCAATACTTTTTTGACCTAAGATATTATCTCCGTTGCTCACTGTCAGAGTTTCTTTTTCGCCGGCAGAAAAACGATTGCTTTCAGCATTTTCTCTTTTTGAAATGCTGGCAAACGAAATCGAGTTGTCGAGATTTTTTGGAATATTCAACTCGCTGATTCTGCCGTCTTTTGACAGTAAAGTAGCTCTTTCGATAACGTGCTGAAGCTCACGCACATTTCCGCGCCAATTGTAATTCAGCATTTGCTCGTAAGCTCTTTCGGAAAATTCATAATTCGCCTTCTTATATTTTTCAGCGTAAATCTGCAAAAAATGGTCGGCAAGCATCGGCACATCCTCCATTCTTTCGCGCAGAGGCGGAATTTTTATCTCGATGGTATTGATACGATAATACAAATCTTCGCGCAGACTTCCGTCCTGGATTGCGTCAAAAGGATTTCTGTTGGTTGAGGAAATCAGCCGAAAATCTGCTTCCTGCGGTTTCTCGCTGCCGACGCGGTAATAAACTCGCTCCTGCAAAACCCGCAACAGTTTCGGCTGTAACTCGGCAGGCATTTCGCCGATTTCGTCAAGCAGCAAACTTCCGCCGCTCGCCTGCCCGATAAATCCGCCTTTATCGGCGGTCGCGCCGGTAAACGCTCCTTTGGTATGTCCGAACAATTGCGATTCAATCAATTCCTTTGGCAGCGCGGAACAATTTAATTTTACAAACGGTTTTTTCGAGCGATGACTTTTATAATGGATGGCGTTTCCGATAACTTCCTTTCCCGTGCCGGATTCGCCCAAAATCAAAACATTGGCATCCGATTCGGCGATGCTTTCAATCATTTCAAAAATATCCTGCATCGCGCGGCTGCCGCCGATAATGCCTTCGTAAGACGTGCGGCTCGAAAGTTTCCCGCGCAGTTCTAAAATTTCTTCCGCCTGATGTTTGCGCTCGACGGCTTTTTCAATCAGGACGAGCAATTCTTCAAATTCAACCGGCTTTTCGACGTAATAAAAGGCTCCGGCTTTGGTCGCTTCGATAGCCTTCTCGACCGAGCCGAATCCCGTTACCATTATAATCTCGGTGTTCGGCGAGATTTCTTTGCAGCGGCGAACCATCTCGATGCCGTCAAAATCAGGCAAATTAAGGTCGGTCAAAATAATATCGAACTCGGTTTCTTCGACAACCTCGATTCCCTTTTTACCGCAATCCGCAGTCGTAACTTCGAATCCTTCGGAATCTAATTGAAATTTCATTAAATCACGAACCGAAACGTCGTCATCAATTACCAATGCTTTATACGCCATACTTTAGTCGTTATTTCGCTTGCAGAACTCCAGTTGTTAAATTTTTGTCGGCGGTAAATTGTATCAAATTAAAACAGATTTAAGAAAACCGCCTGCCGAGAATTTCAATTTTTTGCAAAGAAAAATGACTGCCGAATCAGCAGTCATCAAAATTGAAGTACACCCGGCAAGATTTGAAAATGTAATAGATTACAACCTTCTCTCCATTGTAATTCTTCGACGATAAGTGCGCTCACGATGACAATTAGAACAAACTACGTCGCATTTTGCGATTTCACGCTTCAAAACATTTATTGACATTTTTTCTATTGAATTTAACTCATATTCCTTTTTCTCATCTTCTCTATGGTCAAAGTCCATAACATAATACGGATATTTCACACCACAATCTGCACAAGGGCGGTTTTTTATTTCTCGCGCAAATTCTCGACGTTTCCTAAATGAACGTAAGTTCTTTTCAAAATACTGTTGTTTGTTTCGCTTGTAATGGCTTTGAGTGAATTCTTTTCCGCAATCACGACAGTAAGAATGTCGGATGTCTTTCGCCGTGTTGCGAAAATTAAATTCGGTAATCCTTTTTACAACTCGGCACTTTGAACAGACCTTTTGAAACAGCACTTCGGATGGCATTTTCATGGCGAAAATTATACCGCAAAAGAAAAATGACTGCCTTGTTGACAGTCATTTGAGATTTGAATACACCCGGGAAGATTCGAACTTCCGACCACATGATTCGTAGTCATGTACTCTATCCAGCTGAGCTACGGGTGCGTAAAGCAAGTTCTAAGACTACAAATCTTGCGGTTTAGTGTCAAGCACGAGTTAATGGAAAACGGAAAATGAAAAATGTTGCACTTCCGGTTTTTCCGCTTCATTTCTCAAATCTCATTTCTCATTTAGCAAAATAGCCTTGACGTGTTCTGGAGATAAGTTCGGGATTGTTGACTTCGATTTTTATTGCCCGCCACTTGCCGTCGCGTTTGCTGTTTACGGGTTGATACTCAACTGTGTAAAGCGCGCGCAAATCAGCCGCGACCGACGCATATAATCTTCCCATATCTTCCAGACGGTTGATGGCGTTAAAAGTTCCGCCGGTTCTGTCGGCGAGAATTTGCAGGCGAGTGCGGGCGGACGAAAGCATTGCAATTTGAACCGGTGTCGGTTCGGAAATTTTGGATGTCGGCAAAGCGAGCGGATAAACGGTTACACCCTGAGCGTCGGATTTGCTCAAAATTCTGATTAGCGCGTCGTTGGTTTCCGGTTTGATGGCAGTCGTAATTTCGCTTTCCTTCAATTTCCCGACGAAATTGCGGTCTGCATCCTGTGCTTTTGTATCAACTCCGTCGGTCAAAACAATTATTGCTTTGCGGCGATTTCCCTCTTTGGCGAGTTTTCCCAATGAAAAATCGAGAGCTTTGTAAAGTTGAGTTTTACCCTGTCCGTTTGCAACATTTATCGAGTGAGTGATGCTCGTTCGATTGTTTGTGAAATCATTTAAGAGATTTACCTTGTCGTGAAATTCAACGACGGCAACGCGGTCTTCCGGTGCGAGCGCATCAATAAAACGCAAAGCCGATTGTTGAATCGTCTGCCGAAAGCCGAGCGTCGAACCGCTCATATCGAGAATCAAAACCACGCTGAAAGGCGCGACCGTCGGTTCGAATCGAGCGATTTGCTGCTTTACGCCGTCTTCATAAACCGCAAAATTTTCCCTGTTCAGCATTGTAATCGGTCGTCCCTTGCCGTCGACGACACCGACATTTAAACGAACAATCGAAGAATCAACTTTGATAACTTCGTCGTCCTGAGCCGAAACTGTCAGAAAGCCGAAAAATAAAATTAGAAATAAATATAAAGTCTTGTTTAATTGCATAACTCAAAGTTAATTTGTCAGACGCTTTAAGACCGAGCGCGGTTGTATGCGGACTCGAATCAAAATTATCTTAACATTAACCGATTTATGGTTTATAATACTTCGTTGCCAAAAATTTAACGCGCGGTTTTTCTCTTGATAATTTTCCTGATTTTTTCCGGTTGACAAAATACGGCTATGTTTTATAAACCAAAATTTTGCTGTCAATGCGCCGAGCCGATTAAAAGAGTCGGTTGGACGCTTTTAACCAGCAGGCGTTTTTGCGAGCTTTGCGAAACGGATTACCAGCTCGACGAATGGCTTCGGAGAATAGGAATCGCTGCGGCAATTTTGTTCGGCATTTTCGGTTTGGGAACATTCTTGCAAAAACCCGAAAAACCTTTAACTTTGGCATCGAGCAATTCAATCGGCAATTCGACGAATATCAATAGAAATGGCGTTAATAATCAAGTTTCGGTTAATGCAAACATTCAAACTTCTGCCAAATCGCAGGAAGCGAATTTAGCTGCCGTGCAGTCGCAGGCAAAGCCACCGAATGCTCCGGCGAAGCAGGATTTGAAAACTCAAAGAGTTTCAAATCAGCTGAATGCAGGGCAGGAAATAATTTATTTCTGCGGTGCGGAAACCAAAAAAGGAACACCCTGCACGCGGCGCGTCAAAGGCGGCGGACGGTGCTGGCAGCACGCCGGAAAACCGGCATTGATTTCGCCGGAAAAATTGGTGGCGAGTCAATAATTGTTTAACTTGAGTTTCTGCTAAAAAGTTCATAAGTTATTCTTAACCTGAAAAGCCATTTCAGGCGAATCAATTGCCCGGAAATATTCGACGACATAAATTCTCGATAAAATCTAACTTCAAAAGATTTGACAATGAAACCGCTAGCCCCGAATACATTACTGCAAAATCGTTACCTGACCGTGCATTTGATTGGCAAGGGCGGGATGGGCGATGTCTATCTGGCGATTGACCAGAGGCTCGGCAGTGCCGTCGCGCTAAAACGCACTTTTTTTTCCGGTGACGAGATAATGGCTAATGCCTTTGAACGCGAGGCGCGGACGCTTGCCAGGCTTCGTCATAATGTTTTGCCGAAGGTCAGCGACCATTTTACCGAAGACGACACGCAGTATTTGATAATGGAACACATTGCGGGCGACGATTTGGCGAAACGTCTGGAGACGAGTCAAAAGCCGTTTCCGCTCGATTGGGTAATGTTTTGGGCTGACCAACTCCTCGATGCGCTCGGTTATCTGCACTCGCAAGACCCGCAAATTATTCACCGCGACATCAAGCCGCAGAATTTGAAATTGACTGACGAAAATTCCATCGTTTTGCTCGATTTCGGTTTGTCGAAAAATACAATCGGCGTAACCCGCACGCTGACGACCGGAAGCGTCGTCGGCTACACGCCGCACTTCGCGCCGATGGAACAGATTCGCGGCACGGGAACAAGTCCGCGAAGCGATATTTATTCGCTTTCGGCAACGCTTTACCAACTTTTGACCAACGTTGTTCCGCCGGACGTTTTAACCCGCGCCGACGCATTACTCGGTGGAAAGTCCGACCCGATTAAACCGATTTATGAAATTAACAATGAAATTCCTCAAAAAGTTTCAGATGTAATTTTGAAAGGAATGGCGGTCAGCCAGGAACATAGATTTGCCGACGCGCGCGAGATGCAGATGGCTCTGCGCGATGCTCACGCCCAAATCCAGAAATCGGATTTAAAGCAAATCGCCGCATTTGCCGCACCGGGTCAAAACGGAGTTCAAAGTTTTTCGCAATCGCAATTTAAAACTTATCTCGCTTCTGATTCGCTGTCTGCAAGCAAACCGGCGAAATCTCCTGCTCGGAAGGATTTTGAGCAATCTGAAAAAACATCTTCGCAACCAATAGTTCAACCGCTGCTTTCAAGAAAAAATTCAAACGGCAGGTTTTTGAAAATCATCGGTTTCGGCTTGCCGCTCATTTTAGCGATAGCGGCGGGATTCGGCTGGTTTATGTTGTATAATTCAAAAGCCGCAACCGAAAAAAATCCGACTTCAACGCCTGAAGCCGCAATAATTACGCCGACTCCCGAAGCGGTGTTTGAATCCGCTTCAAACACGAATGCAAACGCAAATATTCAAGACGAAAACGATTTGAATGCAAATGTGAACGGTCAAGCAGGCAATCAAACAAACGATGCTAATATTGAAAATTCGATTGGTAAAACCGGCAAAACAACTCAGCCGACGATTGTCAAAGCTGCGCCGAAACAATTGCCGAAGGGGCAGGCAAAGGTGAAAAAGTCAACACCCAAACCGACTCCGCCGCCCGTAGCCACGCCGCTTCCGAGAATTTTGCCGTAATTGCAGGAGAGATTAGATGAACAGGGATTTTCTAAAATTTATAACTTATTGTTTGATGTTGACGGCTTTTTCGGCGAGCCTGTTCGAGGTCAACGCGCAATCAGAGAAAGACCGCCAGAAGGCTGCGGAAAGAGCTGCGAAAAAGGCTGAGGAAAAGGCTGGTGATTTGGCGAAAGAAGCCGAAAAAAGTTTCAATAAAAAAGATTATAAAACGGCACTCGATAAATATTCTCGAGCGACTCTTTTAGCTCCGAATAATGCGAAAACGCATTTTTGGAAAGGCAAAACTCATTATGAATTAAAGGAATTTGACCAATCGCTCAAGGAGTTTGACACGGCTTTAACTCAAGGCTACACGCCGCCGCTCGAAGTTTATCAACTTCGCTGGCGTCTCAATTTCGAGCGAAAGAATTTCGATGTGGTTCTCGACGACGCGCAAAAAATTTTACAGGTTGAACCGTCAAACTTGCCCCTCAATCAGGCAATCGGTGAAATTTATCTTGTCAAAAATTCTTACAGCGAAGCACTCGCGGCTTTTCAAAAAGTTCTCCAGCTTGACCCGAATAACGCCGACGCACATTACTATATCGCTTTGGCTCATCAAAATTTAGGCGACTCAAAAAAACAGGAATCTAATGCCTTGGAAGCTATCAAGAAGAACACAAAATTTCCGGGCGAATCTTATTTTATCGTCGGCGATGCCGCGCAGAAATCCAAAAATTACAACGAAGCAATCGAAGCATATCGCAAAAGTTTGACTGCCAAACCTGATAATGCCGCAGCTTATCACAATTTGTCGGACATTTATCGCAGTCAAAATCGTTTTGAAGAAGCCATCGAAGTTGCGAAAAAAGGCGTGGCGGTTTTCCCGAACGACGCGAAGCTTCACAGCGATTTAAGCGTCTATTACAGTCTGGCTGACCAAAGCGCGTCGGCTATCGGCGCAGCGCAACAAGCGGTCAAACTTTTGCCGGAGAAACCTGTCGGTTACACAAGTTTGTGCCGTGCCTATTACGAAAACAAACAGTTTCAGCCTGCTCTCGAAGCCTGCAACTCCGCGCTCAAGTTAAATCCGGCTGACGGCGAAGCCAATGTTTATCTCGGTTTCACATACCTTTCATTGGACAAAATCGACACGGCAAACGAATATTTCGTCAAAGCGGTCAACGGATTGAAAGACTACACGCAAAAGAATCCTGAATACTCCGACGGATTTTATCTTTTGGGAAACGCCTATTATTACGCCAACCAACCGAAAAACGCCATCGAAGCGTACAGCAAAAGTTTGCAGTTATATCCGCAGTCGGCAAAGGCGCGTTTTAATCTCGGCTTGGCTTATTTCGTCAACGGCAACACAACTGCCGCGCACGAACAATACAACGTTTTGCTGAAACAGGATAAAGATTTAGCGGCTAAACTGAAACAGACACTCAATAAAAAGTAAGAATTTAACGGATAACGGATAATGGATAATGGATAATGAAATTCTATTTTGTTATTTCAATTATTCATTATCCGTTATCCGTTATCCGTTATCCACTATCCATTATCCACTGAAATCGAAATGGTTTCCCATCAAAAAATAGGCGAGATTCGGAGTGTCGTGCGAGCGGTCATAGCCGACCAGCTCGACATATGCGCGACCTTTGACATCATTTTCTCCTGCTTTTCCGGCGACTTCGCACGCGCCTTCCCAATAAACAATCATCGTCGTTCCGCGTGTGTCGAGTTCCTGATTCTGCATCGCGGGCGTAACCGTCAAATCCAAATCAAAACTCGGGACTTTTAATTTCCAGCCGCTCGGATAGACGGCTTCGGTTTGCGGACTTTTCCAAAATCCGGTCGGCTCAATCGTAAAATCCGTGTCGGCGAGCGGCGTAAATTCGCCGTCTCTGGTGACGAAATTTCCGCTCGAAAAAGGTGAAACGCCGCCCGCGCCGTTGCGGATTTGGTAGCACATCAATTCGGTCTCGTCGTCGAGTTGCACACTGAACCAATCCCAACCTTTTTGATTATCCGTCGGTGTCCAGGTTCCGAACTCCCTATCCATCCAGGACGAACCTTTGAAATGTTCGGTTTTCCCGTTCCAGACAATATCGCCTTCCATCTCCATTCTGGTGTAAGAAAAATAGCGCGACGCTTCGCCTTCGTCTTTGAAAGACACGCCGTTTTTCCCTCTACCGTTAAGAATCGGTTTTTTCGTCGGCTTCAGTGTCGCCTCAAAAACGACATCGTTTCCGGTTGTCGCCCGCAAAACGTGCGCTCCGTGCGATTCGCGCAGAGACCAATCGCCGAGCCGCAAGTGAAAATGTTCTTCGCTTGCCGAGGCGGGCAAATCGAACCAGCCGTTGGCACTTTTGCGGTGCGCGTAACGAAACTTTTTATTATCAACATCGGTTATCGCAAAGTGCGCGAAATAAATCGGATTGCCGAAAAGACGCACCGGCACGAGACTGAACTTGTCCAAATCGGTGCGGCGTTTGAAGAAAACGAGTTCAAATCCGAATTTCCTTCCCGAAACGGTTTCGCCGTGTCCGGTGTAATACCACCATTCGGTCTGCGCGTTCGGATGCGCGTATAAATCTCGCGGCAAAACCACTGGATCGAGTTCCGTCCCGTCGCGCAAAGTGTCGGCTTTCCCGACAAAAGTGTCCGTCAATGTTTCAAAGAAATCCGCCGCCGTTTTCTCGAAACTCTTTAAATAGTTTTGAATATCATCTTGAAAAGTATTTTGTTCGCTCATTCGCTCGGTCTTCCCCTTTGTAAAAATCTTCAATTATTTTAACTGTTGGAAAAACCATCGGCAATGTGCGAACAAAAGTAAAAAGACGCAGTTTTCAAAATGCTCAAATTGCGGATTAGAGTTTGAATTTACTGACTGTAAAATAATATCTCAGTTTGTAATAAGTAATCGGACAGAATTATTTTATAAGATTTTTTTTTACCACAGACTTACACAGATGGACTCAGATAAGAAAAGATGGAAGAAGATAAATCAAAAATTTTCTTATCGGCTTTGGTTTCATCTGAATTTATCTGTGTAAACGCGAAGCGGAATGGTTGAAATATGCTTTTATTTGGTCCAACTTCTTAATCCATTTGATTACACATCAAGTCCCTTTGAATACGACGAGAAAAAATGGCAATCCGATTGCAAATGATGGGGTGCAATTATGACTCACAATCCTAAGAATACAGCGTGTTGCTGAGCGCAACTTTGCCGGGCGTGATTGATTCGCTCGCCGAATAAAATCGCATCGAAGAAATTTTCAACGGTTTGTTCAAAGAAAATCGCTCGCCCGAAGAAGATAAACTTTTTAATCTTTTAGCGAATCTTTTGGAAGATTACGAAAGACGCACTTTGCCGCCACTCGAAGAATCTTCGCCGCGCGAAACCTTGAAATTTCTAATGGCGGAAAACAATTTGCGCCAAACGGATTTAGCAGACGTATTCGGTACGCAAAGCGTCGTTTCGGAAGTCTTAAAGGGCAAGCGCGAAATTACAAAAACCAGGCTAAAGCGTTGGCTCAAGGATTTAGCCTGCACGTCGAGGCGTTTATTTAAGAATGAAGCGTTCATACAAAGTCGCTGCCCGCGCCCCTACGTCCATTGAGTTGTTCGACGGCGCGTTGACGGAAAACGAAAACCTCAGCTACTCGCTTCGATATATTCAATCTCGCCCGCTTTGATCGTTTTCAATGTTTCGTTAGCGGCGGGCATCAGCGGCTTGAGGTCTGCGATGTCATTGGTCAGTGCAACCAGAACAACAAATGCCAAATCAAATTTCTTCAAATTTTGCTGATGCTCGATGTTCCGGTCGTTTGTCAGAAGCACATCGAAATCCGCTTCTGCAAGCCGCAAAAGTTCGCCGTTCTTTTTGCTTGCCCAACCGGCTTCGGGAGCGGTTTGAACAAAGTCTGCTTCGACTTCACGCTTCAACTTTTTTGGCAGGCACTCGTCAAGCAAGACTTTCATATCTGCGCGGTTGCCAGCGAATCTTTTAATTTCTGTAATAACTCAAGAGCCTGCTCGCGGCGCACAGTTGGAAAGTCTTCCAGAAATTCTTTAAGCGGATGCCCGCCCGCTAAATAGTCAAGCAAACTTTGAACAGGCACACGAGTTCCGGCAAAAACGGGTGTGCCGCTCATCACTTCAGACGAGCGAGAAATAATGGTTTGTGCTGTTTCTGTTTTCATACCTGATATTCTAGCGCAATTCGTGTCCGCAAAGATAGCCGTCGAACTACCGCTTATTAGTGGATTCGGTAGCCGTGAGCATGATTGCTTGCGGCTTTTCTTTTTAATTTTTCGTTTCGGTCTGTCCGAAATTCTTTTTATCTTCTTCGGCAAGCTCGTCGATTTTCAGCATTAAAAAGTCGGCGATTTCCTTGTGTGTTCTGAGGCTGTCGCGTTTTTCGTAAAATTCCGAAAGGTCAATCGGTTTGCCGAAACGAATGCGGATTTTCTCGCCGCCTCGCCAGTTTCCCAAAATCTGTTTCGGCAAATCGTTTCCCAAACCAGCGATAAAGATCGGAACAATTTGCGGGTGCGAAGCCATAATGACTTTGCCGATGCCGGGCTGCGCGGGCAAAAAGCTGTAAGCGTCTTCCGACAAATTGCGCTTGCCTTCAGGATGAAAACCGATGACGTGCGCTTCGCCCCGCGAGCAAATTTCGATTAGCCTGCGCATCGAAAATTTGTCGAACGCGCGCTTTTTTATTTCGCGGTCTTCGCGGAAAAAAGGCGGAAACATCGAAAACCAGCCCATCACGAAATTGACGAACCAGCCGAGCGGCGAATCGTAAAAAAATTTGGCGCGGACGGGGAAAAACAATTTTATCGGGCGCGTCGTTTGGCGAAAAAGAACACTCGAAACCGTGTACATATCAAAGAACGAGCGATGATTGGCGACAAGCAAAAGCGGTTTTCGAACATCGGTTTGCTCGATGTTTTCCAGCCCGAAAACATTCATCAAATTGTAAGTCGCAATTTTTATCCAGAGCGAGCCGATATGCCTTTGGCAAAACGTCCAAAACTGTTTCCACGCGCCTCGATTCATTTTGTCGGCAAGCCGAAATCCGACTTTTTCCATACCCGAAAGAACGGATAATTCTTCGGTCGTCGGCAATAATGCGGATTCTTTTTTTGTGAATTCGGTTTTCTGTTTGGATTCTAAAGTGTTTTCGGACATTTTTAAAAATTATAACGCAAAGCCGCCGCGTCGCACGAGAGGCAATCGCTTGCGTTTTATAAATTCGGTCGTGTAACAAAAAGAATGCTGTCCGGCAGAAGCCCGCGCGTGAGCAAGGGCGGATTAATTGCCCTTCAACCGTCACCGCCCTTGCTCACGCGCGGGCTTCTGTTTTCAAGCATCTTTTTTGATACATGCCCATAATTCTTCTAAAAGTATTATTTTACCAAAGTCGTAAACGCCCAGTTTTGCAGAGTCCGCAGCATTTCTTCGCTAATCTTCGATGTTTCCCGAGGATTGTCGCCGCTGGCGGGCGAAAAAATATGCGTCAGATTCGGCACGATTCGTAAGCTCACGTTTTTGTTGCCGCTGCCGGAGAAAGCCCTGGCTAATTCTATCGAATGATAAGCCAAAACTTTTAAGTCGCGCTCGCCCTGCACGATTAAAACAGGACATTTTACTTTGGCGGCTAGCAGCGACGGATTACTTGCCGAGTGTTCACGAAACCAATCGAGTTTTTTATCGTTTGCGTTTTCGGGCTTTTTTGCCGCTTCAAATAAATCTAATAAATACTGGGAAATCGGCATAACCTTCGTTTTATCCGAGGCATTAACCGTTTCCTGCACCGCGCGTTGATAAAGTTCCTGTTCCGAAATGCCTTCGTTCGCCGAACGCGAAAGTCCCGCGAGCAGAACGATTGCCGCCACTCGTTTATCCTCTGAAGCAATCGTCAAAGCCGTTTCCGCGCCTTCGCTGTGTCCGAGAAATCCGATTTTAGTTTTATCAATTTCCCCGCGCATCGTTAAATAATCAAACGCGGCGCGGCTGTCCGAAACTAAGTCTCGATAAGATGTCTCGGCGGCTTTTTTCATATCAATCGTGCTTTTACCGCTGCCCCGGTCGTCAACGCGCAAAACCGCCACGCCCGCTTTTGAAAGGCTTTCCGCGATTTGTTTGTAAAGATTGAAAAGCTGCGAGCCGTCGCGGTCTTGCCCGCCCGAACCGGAAATGAGAACGATTGCCGGAAACGTCTTTTTGTCCGTTTTCGGCAGCGTCAAAGTTCCTGCCAACGTGTTTCCGCCGTTCGGAAACGAAACTTCTTCGCTCGTAAATTCGCCCGTGAAATCCGTCAATTTATTCTTCTTCGGCGGCGCGGTCAACTCGCGCAATTCTTCAAACCCTTTTTTGACAATCTGCGCCTGCTGTAGAGGAATTTCAATCAAATAAGGAACATTTGAATTGTCCGCCAAAATTACCAACTCCAACCCGCTTTTCGTGTGAACGAGTTTGTATCTCGAAAGCGAAACAATTTGATTTTTTAATTTAAAATCTTTCACTTCGGTTTTTTCCAGCGAAACGGAAAAAGTTAATGCTTGACTCGGCAGAAACGCGGCGAAATTTTGCGCGCCGCCTTTTTTCCGGTCGTATTGCGCCAGAAGATTAATAAAATTACTCCAGACATTATTTTCCGTGATAACGGTCGCGGCGGTTTTTATGATTGTTGCGGGCTGCCCGCCGGTCAAAGTTTTCGCTTCGCCGCCTGCAAAAGTCGTTGTCAAAACTTTCGCGCCATTCGCCTCCATCGTAAATTCGATTGGTTTGTCGTTTCCGGTCGTCGTCGTAAAAGTCGTCGTCCCAACTTTTGAAACGGTTTTGACCGTGCCGTCCGCGAGTTTTTCCGAAGTGTAATTTTCCTCGGCAGCGGCTTGGCTCCCGACATAAACGATATAAGTTCCCGAGTCCTTCGTTTGAGCAAACGCCTGTCGGCTGGCTGTCGAGACGAGCAGAAACAACATTGCAATGATGATTTGCTTTTTCATATTTTATTATTTTTCCGTTTAAAACTTATATAAAATTAAACCTAAAACCAACACGACTTCCGGCAAAAAAACTAATACCAGATAAACTAACGTTCTTTTGTGAGCAAAGTTGATTGTGTAGCCGACACCGCCCGGTTTTTCGACCATAAAAGCCGTGTCTTTCGGGTTGTAATAAAAAAGCCCGTCCGTCCAGCCCTGCATTTCGTCGTCGGTTTGAAATGTAATTTGCCCGGTCAAAGATTTGATTTCACGACTCGCCAAAATCATCCGGTAAAGATAAAAAGCTATTCCCGTCAATAACAAAACGACATTTACCCAAACGGAAATGTTCAGCACGGAAGCAATCGAAGGCGAGACAAGCGGCGACACAATCAACAGGGCGACTGTTCCTAATAAAAATCCGCAGACTAAACGACACCAATCAATCAGCCCGACATTTGCCCGGAGAGAAATTTCCTTGAGCGATAAAACTCTTTCGGCTTGCTCGGCGGGAACGCGAAAACGCGCCTGGATAATGTCCTGTTTGAGAATAATCAAAAAGATTTGCAGATACGCCGCCAAAATCGCCGGCGGGAAAACGCTGAAAAAACTTTTGTCTGCCCAGCCGTCGGCTTCACCGGCGAGATTCCAATGAATCGGCACAACATCCGGCAACTGCGGATAATAAAATACCAAAACCGCAAACGGCGCAATCGTCAGCAAAACGACAACCGTTTCGAGCCATAAATTTGAAAAATCCCGTAAAAGTCGCGGCGTAAGCGGCGTGGCAAGCCGCGAAACCGTTCGCTTGTCGCGCAGTTTCCAGCTTTCACGCGAATATTTGAACAATGGGTAAAGAATGGCGAAGGTCGCAAGAATGTATGCCATCACCAGACTATTTATCGAAAACTTACTAAACAGAATCAAACCAACCAGGCAGCCGATAGCGATGACAATCAAATCGCGGCGAAATTTCTGCAAAATCGGAACGCCGTAAGTTTGAAAGTCGTCGTCCTTCAACACGATGCCGAAAAGCGTCTGCTGTCCGCTGAGCGTCGGCAGAAAATAAAACAACAAAATTTCCAGCACAAAAATGATTAATAAAAAAATCGTGTCCGTCATTTTTACCTCGTTTCGCGGAAAATTCCGCGCATTTCGTCAATTACCAAATTCATAATCTCCGCCCAGCCCAATCCTGCCAGAAACATATTCACGAGTGCCGAGCGCAAGGGCTTCCGCAAACTGTCTTCATTTTTGTCAAAGGTTGTCAGCGACGAAACAACTGCTCCGGCACCGTGCTTGATGGTTAATAAACCTTCGTTTTGCAGTTCGCGATATGCCGTCGCCACCGTATTGAGATTTACGCCCAAATCGCCGGCAAGCTGCCGAACCGATGGCAAAACCGCTTCTTCCTTCAATTCCCTTTTGGCAATCAAAAGTCTTATTTCATCGGCAATCTGCTGATACATCGGGCGGCTGTCGTTTTGGTCAATTATGATTAACATAAATTGTATGCGATTACTATACAATAGAAACATAAAATTGCAAGCGGAAAAATTAGAAAATTTTGTTGATGTCAATTGATAAAATAATTCGGTGCAAATCAATGTTTTGGAATCAAACGACCCTTGCCGTGTTCATCGTGACAATTTCTTTTCGGAGGTGAGATTAGGTAATGTATATTTAAGACATAGCGGGAATAAAAAAAGTTAATGAATTGGATAACAAATTTTTTTGCTGACAAGTGCGGGCGTGATATTGCTGGGCTTGGTTTTGTACGATATTTACGCAACTATTTTACGGGCGACAAAACATCCGGGACCGTTTAACGAATTTATAAATCGCGGCTTTTGGCGGGTAGCATCGCGTTCGACGCAAAATCTCAGTCGTCGCCTCAGGCATCGCATTCTGTCGTCGGTCGGACCGCTTTTGATGCCGTTTCTAATCGGATTTTTTATTTTAATGCTGTTGACCGGATTTGCGCTCATTTATCTGCCGCGGATACAGACAGATTTCAGAATTACCGGTGATGCGAATCATAGCTCGATTTTTCAGGCATTTTATTTTAGCGGCGTAACGCTTTTGACCATTGGTTACGGCGACATTTTGCCGGTCAGCGGCTTTACCCGTCTTGCCGCAATTATTGAAGGCATCTCCGGGATAGGTGTTATTTCACTTTCGATAACTTATTTATTGACGCTGTCGTTTCTCGAATACTCGGAAGACCGTGCAGTGTGGGAACGACAGCTTTATCATTTTGCCGATTTTCTCGGCTATGACTGGGATGAAGTAACGGGCGACCGCAGTTTGGAAGACGCGACCGATGACGAGGTTACGGAACGACACGAAGTATTAACCGCGGACAGCGAAGCAACTTGAGTAGAGCCAAATTCAAATCTCTCGCTTTGCTGATTGTTCCGCTTAAATTATCAAGTCAATCGTCTAAAAACACGGCTTGAAAATTTAGCTTGTTTTATAAATTTTAGAAACAAAATTGCCGTGCAGAAATTCCTGCGAATTGATTTGGCTTTGCAGAATAACGCCTTTGTAGTTGTTTGAGAGAAGCATCGCGGCGGCTTCGCAAAGCGGCGCGGCGGTTGTCGTTTGAATCGCCCGCAAAGCGTGTCCGTTAATTTCGAGAGGTTTGACAAAATACGCTTTTTCAAGCATCCGGCGCGTTCCGCTTGAGTCAAAACCGTCAACCGCCGCGTGAGCCAAAACAAAATCGTCTTCGACCATTGGAACTTCGCGCAAAAACTCGGCTAAAAGTTTCATCGGCAATTCTTCGTGTTCGTATTTATTGAGAATGTTTTCTTCGTGCGCGATTCGTTCGATAACGCTTTCCACCCAAGCGTAATGTCCGACGTGGCGCAAGGTTTTGTAATCCAGATTCGCAGCTTTGCCGCGAAAAAAATCGGGTAGATCCGCCGCGCCGCCACTCGTTAAATCCGCTTCAAAAGTTCTGCCGCCGATAACGATTGTTTCGCGGTCTGACAGCGCGGGAATTTGCCGGATTTCATATTCGCGCAAAACCCTCGAAGGCTTGACGTATTCGGTTGCCACGCCAATCGGCGACCAGGTAAAACCGTAAAAATGCGGCTGATGCGCGTGCGCTGTCAGTGCGCCGACCTTCATCCCGATTTTTTCAACCTTTTCAGTTTCAAATTGCGCGACGAAATTTTGATAAAGCGACATCGCCAGAACATTGATAAATCCGGGCGCAAGTCCGGTCTGCAAAATAAAGCCCGTTTCCGCATCTTTTGCCAAACTTATTATCTCATCGGTTTCGGCAACGTATTCAGTCAAATTCGCGTAGTGCATTTTGAAATCATACGCGAACCGCGCCATTCGCGGAGCCTGCGAACCGGGCGAACAATCGAGCAAAACGTCGCAGCCGTCAAAAGCCGCTTTCATCGCATCGTTGATGCCATCGGTCGCCATCAAAACCGTTTCGACTTTTGACGTTTTCTCCGAGCCTTGCAAAACAAAAATTTTTGCTTTTCGCAAATTATCTTCGCTGACATCACCCAAAATTATTTCCGTTTCAAGCACCGACCATTCACGCAAAAGCAGAGCGGCGGCTTCACCGATTCCACCCGAACCGGCTACAAAAATCTTTTTTGTCATTTAGTTTTATTCTTTTATTTCAGTTCGTGCAGATTCGTCTGAATGGCTTTGTTCGGATTCTTCGCGGTTTTCGATAGCAGTTAAATTTTTGTTGCTTTCCTGATGTAAGTTTCCGACCCCGACGTTAAAATCGCCTTCAGCGCGGGTCATTGGGTCGCCCGTCAAAACACCGCCGATGGATTCGATTTGTCCGACAATAATTTGTCCGACGGCGGCTAAGTTTTCGCCCAAACTGCTTTCTTTTTGTTCTTCATTTTCATCCGTCATAATAAAGGATTCTACAATTAAAAAGCCGACTTTGCGAATTTGGCAAAATTGGCTTAGTCAAGATTCTTAGAAAATTCACATTTTTGGTCAAATCAATTGCCGTTTCCAAGCCATTGTTGTAAAAAATAAAGAACACTCAACGAAATTACAATACCCAACGAGAAGAACATAAATTTTCTAACTTTAGTTTTATCAAACACATAATTACTCCACATTAAAATATTTTGCCTTTTCACAGTCAGCCGCAAACGCCAGACAAGCCGCAATATCTTCGTGCGTAAGATACGGAAAATCTCCAAGAATTTCCTTTTCAGACATCCCCGATGCAAGATACTCCAACACATCATAAACCGTCACCCGCATTCCGCGAATGCACGGTTTCCCGCCGCGTTTGTTTGGTTCGATGGTGATGATGTCTTTGTGATTCATTAACTAAAAAATCCATCAAAAAGTCTAAGGATTAATCATTGGAAAGAAAGTTTGAACTACTTTAATTAACTTGTCATCCGCTTTCTTCTTAATTTCGAGAAATTTTCCCCAAGAATTTCCGAACATTCCTGCTTGAAAAGGTTGCCACTTTTCACCAAGTTGTTCAATTTCATAATCTGTTTGTTTCGTAACAAATTGAGTTCCTGTTGAACGTATATCCATCAAATAAGTTTCCCAAGTATAACTTCCGACAGGAACATAATAATCTCCGTATATTTTTTGGGCTTCTATTGAACTAGCTAAAGCAAATAAATATTCAAATCGGTAAAATGCTTCCTTATATGATTGGTCATTTACAATAACCGTTTGTAAAGGTTCTCTTAACATAGCGAACAAAAATTGATTTAGTGGTGTATGATACCGCCCAAAATTTGGAAGCCGTTTTGCATCATCTTCTTTGATTACTTTGTATGGAACTAAAGAATGTGCAGGATTTTCTGTTTTACCATGATAGGTTCTAATCTTTGTTTGATTGATTAGTGATGAAAGAGTTTCATATTTTTCTCCTGCAACTGTAGCAATACCGCCCGCATAAAAATGTAGTAATGCCGGAAAAAGTCTTATCTCATCTATTGTTCTTGTTGGGGCAATACAATCTGTCAGATGTGTTAATGATTCCGCCCAAACTTTAGAATAGGTAAATTCACCTTCTGAACAGCCAAAAGCAAATAAATTTAAAGATTCAGAGGAAAGCGCAAGGCAATTTTCCATATATTGAGCGAGTTCATCAGGCGTTAAATAGGAATGTTTAGAGAGAATGTCTAATGAATTTATTTTTTCACAAGTCGCTTTTATTTCATTTAAAACTGTCTGCTTAACTTGAAAATTGCTAGAAGATTTTGCAAATGATTCCTCTAATAATTCCTGTGAGGTTTTGGATGTTTCTTCTTTGCCTAACGTATGATGATCTAAAATAGTCTTCAAATTGCTTTCGAGTTTTTTAACTAAAATACCCTTTTCAACTTGCTTAATAGATTCTTCTTTTCCTTTATCATTTGTTCTGGTTAAAGAATTATCTGTTTCGTGAAATCCATAAGTAATTACACGACGGTGGTCAAGATCAAAAGGTAATTTCTTTATTTCACCGTAAGAAGTATTCATAACTAACAATATTCTTCCTTGTCCTAATGCTTTCAACGCATAACCTAACTCGATTAATACATTTGGATTTGGCGTAGGTCTTTTTTCAGTTTCATCATTGATTATTGTTACATCACAAACAAAAACAGCAGAATTCTCTATTTTGTCGAAAATAGAATGAACAATATCAGGCGAACCCGGCTCATCTTTTGTATCACGATCAACTACCGGATTAACTTCAAGTGAGTCATCATTCCGAAGTAATTTCGTAGCTTTTTCTAAAGCATCTTGAATAAAAGTTCTATTCGTTAGGTTGGAGTGGTCAGATTGCCACGAATAAAATATTTTTAATTGTTCCATAATTACTCGACATTAAAATACTTCGCCTGCGGATTATGAACGATAATCGCCGAAGTTGATTGTTCGGGGTGCAGTTGAAATTCCTCCGACAGTTCGACATCAATTCTTTCCGGTTGTAAAAGCTCAAATAGTTTCGTTTGGTCTTCAAGATTCGGGCAAGCCGGATAGCCGAAACTATAGCGCGAGCCTTGATAGCCTTGATGAAAAAGTTTGGTTAATTCGCTGGCATCGTTTTGTGCGAAACTTAATTCGGTGCGAATTCTTTTATGCCACATTTCGGCGAGTGCTTCAGCCGATTCGACAGACAGACCGTGAAACAAAAGATAATCGGTGTAGTTGTCGTTTTTGAAAAGTTCCAGTGCGTATTCGCTTGCTCTGCGTCCCATTGTTACCAGATGAAACGGCACGACATCAATTTTGCCGGAATCGGCGGGCGCGAAATAATCCGCTAAACACAGATTTTTTCCGCCGCGCTGCTGAATCGGTTGGCGCGGGAAGGTGAAACGAAGTCTTTCGGTTCTTGCGTCGTCTTGATAAATGATTAAATCATTTCCTTCGGATTGGCAGTGAAAATAACCATAAACGACTTTCGGTGTAAGGAGATTTTCACGTTTCGCTTTTTCCTTTATCGCTGCAAACTTCGGATAAACCGTGCTTTCTAAAAGTCCGGCGTAATCTTCCTTTGAAGTTTTGCCCTGTTTATACTGCCATTGACCTTTGAAAAGCGCGGTTTCATTGATGAATGAGAAAACTTCGTCCAAATCAATTTCTCCGACGACTTTTGAACCGTAAAAAGGCGCGGTCGGAATCGTTTCAGCAGGCGTAACATTTGATTTGGTCGTGTGCGTCGTGTCGCCCGTTTGTCTGGTTGAAACACGCGCCGCAATTTTGCCGAGCTTTGCGTCTTCGCCGACCAAATCTTCGGCATCAGAAACGGTTTCAATTGCGTCGGTTTGCTCGCGCTTCGCGCTCATTGCCGGGAAGATGTCGGCGTTCCCGACGGCGGCTTTTGCTTTTGACTCTACTAACTCTCCAGACTCTCCGGACTCTCGACTCGTTAAAGCGTCCATCGCGTGAAGTCCGTCAAAAGCATCTCGCGCGTAAAAAAGTTTTCCGTTGTAAAGCGGAACAAGTTCGTCGTCAACATAGCGGCGATTCAAAGCCGCGCCGCCCAAAACGACCGGAACATTGATGCCGCGCTCGTTCATAATTTCCAGATTGTCGCGCATCACCAAAGTTGATTTGACCAGCAGACCACTCATTCCGATTGCGTCGCATCCGGTTTCTTCAAAGGCTTTCAAAATTTCGTCAACCGGCTGTTTGATTCCCAAATTGACGACTTTATAACCGTTATTCGTCAAAATAATATCAACCAGATTTTTGCCGATGTCGTGAACGTCGCCTTTGACGGTTGCCAGAACCATCACTCCTTTGCTGGATTCGCCTTCGACTTTGTCCATAAACGGTTCGAGAAATTTGACCGCCGTTTTCATCACTTCCGCCGATTGCAAGACGAACGGCAATTGCATTTGCCCGCTTCCGAACAAATCGCCGACGGTTTTCATTCCGTCGAGCAAAATGTCGTTGACGATTTCAAGCGCGGGATATTTTTCCAACGCCAATTTCAGATTGTCTTCCAATTCGATTTTCTCGCCGTCAATAATGTGGTGTTTAAGCTTTTCTTCGGTTGACAAGTTGCTGACATCAACCTTCATAGACTGCGCCGTTTTGCCAAGAAACATCGTCGTAAATTCGCCGAGCGGATCATATGTGCAAATGTCGCCGTCGAATTTCCGCTTGTCGTAAATCAATTCCAAAGCGACTTCGATTTCGTGTTCGTTAAAACGATTCAAGGGTAAAATCTTCGAAGCGTTGACGATTGCCGAATTCATTCCGGCTTCGACACATTCGTGCAGAAAAATTGAATTTAGAACGACGCGCGATGCCGGATTCAAGCCGAATGAAACATTCGACACGCCCAAAATTATATTGGCTTCCGGCATTTCCGCGTGAATTCGTTTGATTGACTCGATTGTTTCCGCTGCGTTTCGCCTGTCTTCTTCGATTCCGGTTGAAATCGGCAAAGCAAGCGGGTCGAAGAAAATATCGTGTCCTTCAAAACCAAACTCAACCGCTTGTTTATATGCGCGATGCGCGATTTTTAACTTACCTTCCGCCGTTCGCGCCATTCCTTCTTCGTCAATCGTGCCGACGACAACCGCCGCGCCGTATTGCTTTGCCAATTCCAAAACCTTCAAATAACGCTCTTCGCCGTCTTCGTAATTGGTCGAATTCAAAATGCACTTGCCGCCCGCGTGCTGCAAACCGGCTTCCATTTTTTGCCATTCGGTTGAATCGAGCATCAACGGAATTTTGACATTCGTCACCAGCCGCGAAACGAGTTCGTGCATATCCTTTTCGCCGTTGCGCCCGACGAAATCCACGTTGACATCTAAAATATGCGCTCCTTCGCGCTCTTGCTCTTTAGCCAGCGAAACAAGACCGTCCCAATCTTCCTTGTCGAGAAGGTCACGCATTTTCTTTGAGCCGGAAGCGTTCACTCGTTCGCCGACAATCAAGAATGAATTGTCCTGCGTGTAAGGTTGTTGGAAAAAAATTGACGAAGCCGACGGAACTAAATTCGCGTTGCGCTGTTTCGGCGAAATTCTTTCGACTTGTTCGACAACCAATTTCAAATGTTCGGGCGTTGTGCCGCAACAGCCGCCGACGATGTTTGCGCCGAAATCTCTGGCAAAATGCAGAACATAATTCGTAAAACTTTCCGGCGTTTCGTCGTAAAACATCGCGCCGTCTTTGACTTCGGGCAAACCCGCGTTCGGCAAAACCGAAACCGGAAAAGGCGCGTTTTCGCAAAGATATTTGATGCTTTCGGTCATCTGTTTCGGACCCGTTCCGCAATTCATTCCAACTATGTCAATCGGAAAAGGTTCGAGCGCGGTCAGCGCGGCGTTAATTTCCGTGCCATTGAGCATCGTGCCGAAAGTTTCAATCGTAACCTGCGCGATGACGGGAATTTTCACACGCTTTTCAGCGAAAAATTCAAAGATTGCGGCGAGCGCGGCTTTTGTCTGCAAAATGTCCTGACAGGTTTCGACGATAAACATATCAACGCCGCCGTCGAACAAACCGCGCACTTGCTGCTCGTAATTCTTTTTCAAATCCAGAAACGAAATATGTCCGAGCGTTGGGAGTTTTGTTCCCGGTCCCATCGAACCGGCGACAAAACGCGGTTTGTCTTTCGTCGAAAAATCGTTCGCCAGGCTTTTCGCCATTTGCGCGGCTTTAATATTCACGTCGTAGGCTTTGTCGGCAATGCCGAATTCCTGCAAAACAATCGTGTTTCCGCCAAAGGTGTTTGTTTCGATAACGTCGCTGCCGACTTCGAGAAATCCGCGATGAACATTTAAAACCGCGTCCGGGCGCGTATAGATTAAATTTTCGGAACAGTTCTCAAAATTCGCGCCGCCGAAATCATCCAGCGTCAGATTCTGCGCCATCAGATTCGTTCCCATCGCGCCGTCGAAAACGACGATTTTTTCTTTTAGTAGTTCAAGAAATTTGCTCATAAAATAAAAAACTCCGCGCCTAAACCAGCGCAGAGTTTCTTCAAAAATAAAATTTAACTCTTAGCTGTTTAGCGTTTATTTTTCGTGGTCGCAAGTCGCTCTAACTCACCACGTTTCAAAGTGTAAAACAAGAACTTCAACTATCTCGGCAGAACCGGTTTGAAAATCTGCTCGAGTTGGCGTTCGATTTTATCGACACGGTTTTCCAAAGCATTAAATCGGTCATCCATTCTTTTTTCCAATTGGTCTATTCGACTACTCAATTCATCTTTGTGCGAAGTCAAAATTTTTATCAACTGCTGGTTATTAAGCCAAGCCGAACCAAAAATGGCGAGGATAATTCCAATCAAAGCAATGACAAAATTAATATTGACTTCCATAAATTTGCTAAAACTCACGGCTGCTTAACGTTTATTTTTCGTGGTCAAAAGTCGCTGTAACTCACCACGTTGTAAATAGAAATTGAAACATTTGACGGGTAAAACGTCAAGCATTGAGCTTCTTTTGGTTTTTATCACGGCGATTTTTGCAGTTCGATGGATTATCTGAAATTGCGATGTTTTATCTCGCGTCCAATATTAATTTAAAAATCACCGGGACAAAAGACAAAAAACGTGGATTGCTTGAGTATTTAAGCAATCCACGTTTCATTAATTAACCTGATGGATAAAGATAGAACTATCTAACCTTCAGCGTCGGGTCGCCGAGCAAAGCCCACGAAAGACGCACGTCACGCCCGGAACTAATGACGGTTTTAGCATCGTTTGTCAAATCACCGAGCCGCTTCAAATTTCCAAGTGATAACTGCTGATAAAAGCGGGTTGCCATAATCTCCTGAATATCCGGCGTGGTATCTCCGGTCGAAGCCCATACCGCCGCCGCACCGCCATTCTCTGCTTTTAGTAAAGCCTCACCCAGACTTTCGCCCAACACATTCGGCTGATGAAAGAAACCATTCAAACAAGTCAACAGCGTGAAAATCGAAAGATTATTACTGTTCGTCATAGCAGTAGCGTCCGCTTTGGTGAAAAAATTGCTTTGCCAACCGGTGGTGTAGCCGTGACCGGCGTAGTTGATAAAAAACTTTCCGGTGTTCATTTCATTTAGAAGGCGTGTCTTGGCATTGGTTTCGCCGCGATTGATCATTGCGCTGTTAGTTCCGGCTGGCAGCAAATTGCGTAATCTCTCGTTTGTGGCTGCAAAATCCCAGCCATTAGGCAAATCGCTGGCAAAAATCATTCCTCTGCTAAATCCCTGGGCGGATGTTTGTTCAAAAGTCTTGGTTTTATTTAATAGTTGCGTAACTTCGGCTGAATTTCTGGCAGGCGACCTGCCGATGGGAATCTCGGCTAAACCGTCATCGTTGAAGTCCGCCAATGTATCGTCGCTGGCTGTTTCCAGGTATATTGTGTCGACCAATTTTGTCGGAACGAAATTGAAGTTACCCAATCCGGTGTAGTTTTTCGGATCAAACGTCGCATCGCCAATCAGGAGAACATAACGTGGCGCAGTTTGCCAATTGCCCTTTGCATACTGAAGAAAACTACGGATAGCCAAAGAATCCGTCACACCGAAACTAAACTCGTCCAGAACGTCTTCGATATTAACGACTTCGACGGTCATCCCGGTCGAACGGCGGTAAGTTGCCCAATCATTCGCCTGCGTCATCCAATCTTTATATGAAATGATAACAAATTCGGCATTATGCGCGCTCGTTGCCAAACTCGACGGGGCGTTTCGGGTGATTGAAGCTGCCGACAAAACTGCCGAATCTTCCACCGCATACATCACACGTCCCCGACCGGCAGGTAGATGAACCCGGTAACCGCCGCTGCTTTGTGTAATCGGCAGGTTAGCAATAGCCGCCGGGTTGTCCGAATTGGTGATGTCAAAAACGCGAATGTTCGGCGAACTGAAACCTTCTAAATTACTCGCCCGATAGTTTGCGGTGTAAAAGGAAAGCTGATTCTGCTCGGCTTGATACCGCCGTGCATAAGTTACTTTTATTGATTCAAACAGACTGACATCCGACGATCCGCCTATTGCAGTCAACTGCAAAGTGTTAACTCCGGCACGCAAAAGTGAAGTCGAGATATTATAACGCCTCGTCGCCAAATTTTTAAGATTTCCGGTGACCGTGCCAATATCCTGACCATTCAAAAGGACTCGGGTTTGATGCGGAAAGTCAGTCAGACCTTGAATCCCGATATCAACCACAGCATTCGCCGATGCAAAATCAACCGACGGTAAATTAAAATTTACAGTAGAGGTCGTGCCGTTGACGACCGTACCAAAGAAATTTTCGGCATCGCCGTTTAGGACGGCAGTTGTGTAATTAAGACGTTCTTTCTTCGTCAATGATTGCGTAAAACTTGCAGACAAAACTCGCCCGCCGATTGTATGGCGCACGGTTGTTCCGATACGTTTGCCGTTTTGAGTTCCGACAACCAGATAATAAATTTGCGTGTTGGCTTCGAGAGTATCAATTCCGCGACCGTAAAATTCGATAAAAGTACCGCCCGCACCGACATTGATTGATTGCTGAACGCCGCTTACATAAAGCTGCCAGAGTGCCGTCGGAGCATTAACGTCAAAACCGGCTGATTGCAGCTCGGCACGTGAAACGCGGTAAAATCCTTCCCTGGCAACACCTATTTTCGCGCCTGCCTGCGCTGCTACCCAACGCTGCGTGACAGCATCGGCTTGCGGTGCATTTTCATTCACCTCACTTTGCAAATCGTCGGGTAAATTATTTTCGTTTTCCAGTGAAACCGAATTTGCCGTTGCCACGGCTTTTTTAAGTTGTGCGGAAGAAACGCCTGCAAAGACAGATATGTCTTCTACCGACTGAGGGGAGATTGTGATGGAATTGACGACTCGTCCGCGCGTATCAAGGCTCTGGATGTAATAAGTAGAATCGGAATTGCCCTGCGGGTCAAAATACGAGTATTTGCTGTTCTCGGATTTCAATTCTCCGCGCAACAAATATCCGCCCGCCACCAGACCTTTGTTGATGCGTTCGGTATAATCGCCGGAAGTCCGATAAACGTAAAAACCCAGATTGTTCGATTCAACTTCCGTTTCCCATTCAATCCAAACACCGTTGCCATCGGTAAATGCTGCGGCACTGCTGTATTTAACCGAAACTTTTCCGGTTCTCACGCCTTTGCCTGTTGCGTCTGATTTTTGCGCCAGAAGCGGTGCATTAAAAAACAAGACAAATGCCGACAAAACAATTGCTAATATAGCTTTTTTCATAATAATTACGCGCTCCTACTGCAAAAAAAACTTCAATTCTTCCAAATCAAGAAACTTTAAACTTGGTATAGAGTAGTAATAAAGATGCAAACTTACCTGAATTTTATATTTTTATTTTCTATTTGACAAGAAAGATTGTCAAAACAAACAATTATTTTGTAGTATTATCAATTTCAAGACGCTTGCCATAATTCCTGATTATTATGAAATTATTCAAAAAATCTTTTGTTCTGCTCGTTATAATAGCTTTCCTTTTCTCTTTTATTCCCGCGTCGTCAAAAACTTTTGCCGCGTGGCGCGAACCTGTGCGGGGCAAGCACGCAATGATTGCTTCACAGCATGATCTCGCCTCAAAAATTGGCGTTGAAACGCTAAAAAAAGGCGGCAATGCGGTTGATGCGGCGATTGCCGTAGCATTTGCCTTAGCGGTCGTCTATCCCGAAGCGGGAAATTTAGGCGGCGGCGGTTTTATGCTGATTCGCTTTCGGGACGGCAGAACAACCGCGATTGATTATCGTGAAATGGCTCCCGCGCTGGCAAGCCGTGATATTTATCTGGGCAAAAACGGCGAGCTAATCAAAGGCGAAGGTTCTTCGACGGTTGGTTATCGCGCCGCCGGCGTTCCCGGAACGCCAGCCGGTCTCGAATCGGCATTCAAAAAATACGGCTCGAAAAAAATTTCCTGGGCGCAATTGGTTGAGCCTTCCAGAAAAATTGCCCAAAACGGATATGTTTTATCAAATCGTCTTGCCAATTTATTCAAAAATTACAGTAAAAATCTCGAGCAATACGAGGACAGCAAAAAAATCTTTTTGAACGGCGGGAAATTTTACGCCGAAGGCGACCTTTTCAAACAGCCGGAACTTGCACAGACGCTTTCCAGAATACAAAAACTCGGCGCGAAGGATTTTTATGAAGGGCAAACCGCCAAACTTATCGCCGCCGATATGAAAGCGCACAACGGTTTGATAACGCTCGAAGATTTGAAAAATTATCAACCGAAGGAACGCGCGCCGATTCACGGAACCTATCGCGGTTATAAAATAATTTCGATGCCGCCGCCTTCTTCCGGCGGAATTGTCTTGCTCGAAACTCTGAACATTCTGGAAAATTACGATCTGCGCTCGATGCTCTACAACTCGTCGGGAAAATACCACTTTTTAACCGAAGCAATGCGTCGCTCGTTTGCCGACCGCGCCGAATTTTTAGGCGACCCGGATTTTACAACGGTTCCGACCGCGAAATTGATTGATAAAAATTACGCTGACGAAAGACGCAGAACTATTGATTCGGATAAAGCGTCGAAAAGCACAAAAATCGGACACGGCGAGATTGTCGGCAAAGAATCTATGGACACGACGCATTTCACAGTCGTTGACGCGGATGGAAATGTCGTAACAAACACATACACCATCAACGATTTATACGGTTCTGCGGTTACGGCAAAAGGCACGGGAATTTTGCTCAACGACGAGATGGACGATTTTGCGGCGCAGCCGGGAAAGCCGAATTTATACGGGTTGATTCAAGGCGAGAGAAATTCCGTCCAGCCGAAAAAACGCCCGCTTTCTTCGATGACACCGACAATTGTTTTGCGAAAGGACGGCTCGCTCTGGTTTGCGCTCGGCGCACGCGGCGGACCGAGAATTATCACAGCGGTTTTGCAGACGGTAATCAATATGATTGACCACGATATGAACATTCAGCAGGCGATTGACGCGCCGCGCATTCATCATCAATGGTTTCCCGACGAAATTCTCCACGAACCCTATGGAATGAATCCCGACACACGAAAGTTGCTGGAAAAATTCGGTCATAATTTTACCGATAAAGCTGCTAATAGTGCTTCTATGACCGGGATTGCAATCGAAGAAAAAACAAACGTCAGACTCGGCGCGATTGATTCGCGCAGCGACGGCGAAGCAGTCGGTTATTAAAAACTATAAAAACGTATCGAACATATGATAATCTTGACAGACAGTTTTGAAAAGGGAGAATCAAAAAATGAAAAACAAATTTAGAAATTTTTCTTTGTTATTATTGCCTCTTGCGGCGATTTTCGGCGCGGGTTGTCCCGCCTCGACAAACAGCAATACGACGATTGCCAATACCAACGTCAACATATCGACCAACGGCAACACAGTTTCAGTCGGCAATGTTTCGACGACCGTGACGACCAATACGACGGTCATCGAAAGCAAAGAACCCGACCAGTATCAAGCGACGGTAATGTTGAAATTTGAAACTTCGGGCGACCAAAAAGTTGCGACGCAGCCGATAAAAGCCGAGGTTGCCCGCAGCGGCACCGACCGCCGGATGGAGTTTGCGATACCGCCGAGCGGCGAAAAATTCATTTACCTCGAAAGCGGCGGAAAACAGCTTGTCGTCCTGCCGCAGCGCAAACAATACGCCGAATTGACCAAAGAAGCACTCGGCTTTGAAATTCGCAGTTTGATGATGCCCGAACAAATCGTCAAACAACTGAACGGTCTGAAAGGCATCGAGCGCGTCGGCGAGGAAAAAATTGACGGGCGCGACGCGATAAAATATCGCTACGCCGCCACGACCGACACCAAATCGCAAGCCGGACAAGTCCAAACCGAATCGTTTATTTTGATAGACAAGGAAACAGGTTTGCCGCTCCGTTCATTCACAAATTCTCAATCGCAGGGCAACGTGCAGGGCATCAAAGGCGCGAGCCTCGTCACCGAAATAAACAATATTCGCACCACTGCCGAGCCG
>Ga0136618_10000007_pt1 | contig 47008 bp, 52 predicted proteins | sample AntDrymUQ3302106_2_FD_104805 | JGI IMG/M metagenome (GOLD analysis project Ga0136618, IMG submission 104805) | Polar desert sand microbial communities from Dry Valleys, Antarctica - metaG UQ330 (21.06) | ecosystem: Environmental > Terrestrial > Soil > Desert | place: Antarctica: Dry Valley... | reverse complement strand
GCTTTTCAACGCGGGCAAAGGTTCGGTTTTTACACACGACGGAAAAAACGAAATGGACGCTTTGATTATGGACGGCAAAACCCATAATTCGGGCGCGGTCGCTTCGGTTAAAAACATCAAAAATCCGATAAAATTAGCGCGTCTGGTGATGGAAAAAACCGAACATATTCTGCTGGCAGGCGACGGCGCGAACGAATTTGCCTCGCAAATGAAATTTGAACTCGAACCCGACGAATACTTTTTTACTGATTTTCGCTACCAACAATTCTTAAAAGCCCGTGCCGAAAATGTCGTCCAACTCGACCACGCCGATGAAATTCAGAATTCAGAATTCAAAATTCAAAATTCAAAAACCAATCCTGAATCCAAAATCCAAAATCCAAAATCCAAAATCGGCACTGTCGGCGCGGCGGCGTGTGATTTTTTGGGGAATTTAGCGGCGGCGACTTCGACCGGCGGAATGACCAACAAAAAATTCGGACGCATCGGCGACACGCCGATTATCGGCGCGGGAACTTACGCCGACAACCAGACCTGCGCCGTTTCCTGCACCGGTCACGGCGAGTTTTTTATGCAGACGATTGCCGCTTACGATGTCGCCTGCCGGATAAAATATAAAAAACTGAGTTTGATGGAGAGTACCAACGAAGTCGTCGAGAACTTGCGCGAAATAGGCGGCGAAGGCGGTTTGATTGCGGTTGATGCGAAGGGAAATGTCGCTCTGCCTTTCAACAGCGAAGGAATGTATCGCGCGTTTATTACTTCGGACGGCGAGCCGGTGGTCGAGATTTATCAGAATTTCCCCTTTCGCAAACAATTCGGCACGGAGTTGATTTGACAATTTGAATTAAAATAAGTGCAATGCTTTGTTGATATTCTTTCTGAAAACGAAGTATGAAAGATTCTGTATAATACAAATTTAATTTAGTGAATTACAAAGTTAGTCGTCTCGTATTTGAAACGAGAATAATCTTTTTTAGAGAAATTCCATGAAATCCGATCTAAAACAGTTCTACAATATTATTCCGTTGAAAAAACAATTATTTAGTTACCTCAAGCACTTTTATTCTCCGTCTGAAAGTGTTTATAAACACATGCACTTTAAGGGAGATTTCGATGTGTTAATTGACGAGGAACATTCTTTTAAGTTGAGGCATTATGGATTTCAGATCGAAAATGAAATTTTTTGGGGAGGATTAAAAGAAAGTCACGAAAAAATTTCAACCAATCTATGGATAAATCTTTCCCGGCAGGCTGAAACGGTTTTCGACATCGGAGCAAATACCGGAGTTTATTCTTTGATTACGAAATGTTTAAATCCAAAAGCAAAAGTTTATGCGTTTGAGCCGGTCAAAAGAGTTTATCAAAAACTGTGCGAAAATAATGTATTAAACGAGTATGACGTTGTTTGTTTAGAAAAAGCTGCGTCAAATAAAACCGGAACTGCCGTTATCTATGACACGCCAACCGAGCATGTGTATTCTGTCACTGTCGGAAAAAACTTAAACGATACAAATGTTGAAGTGATTCCGACAACCATCGAAACGGTCAGACTCGACGACTTTATTGAATCTGAACACATCGAAAAAATAGATTTGATGAAAATAGATGTTGAAACCCACGAAGCTGAGGTATTAGAAGGTTTAGGCAAGTATTTGGAATTGTTCAAACCGACTCTTTTGATAGAAATATTAAATGATGAGGTTGGCAAAAATGTTGAAGACCTGGTTGCCAAGAACGGCTATTTGTATTTCAATATTGATGATAAAAATGGTTCTCTAAAGCAAACGAATCAAATTACAAAGAGTGATTTTTATAATTATTTATTATGTAATGAGAAAACCGCGAAAGAATTAAATTTAGTGTGACGGCAGCTGCCAAATCAGTAGACGCGAGGCTTCAAAGTGCTACTTTCTCAAGAACATCGCCCGTTGAACTCAATGTTGCATATCGGCGGTTTCGCCCGTGTCAATTCGGTCGTTCGGCTTTTTAATTTATCTAATCCCTTCTCGAAAAAATGAAAACCTTTTTTTTGCACGCTGCTATTAAAATTGCCAAGCGACCTTATTTCAAAGGTCGGGACAGGCTGACCAACATTCTTCTTTCTCTAGCCTCGAAATACGGTTGGCATCGAGTTGAGTTGGAGGGTTTGTTATTTGACCTGAATTTAAGGGACGCGCTTTCTCAATCCATATTCTTAAATCAGCAGCTTCCTGCGGACACCTGGAAGCTGCTGATTAAACTATTAAACCCCGGTATGACCTTCGTTGATATAGGCGCAAATATCGGTTATACGACCTTATGCGGAGCGCGCGTCGTCGGTCAATCAGGCAGCGTTTTTGCCTTTGAGCCTTCACCCAGAGCTTTTAACTCTTTAAAGCGAAATGTAGAGATAAACAATTATAATTGGGTCAAAGTAGAGCAAGCCGCTTGCGGCGAAAAGCGCGAAGTTACTAATTTTTATGTGTCGACCTATTCCGACGAGTATAATTCTTTAGGGGAAGACCAAAATCTTTTGAACGAAAAAATTGAGTGTCAGGTTGTCAGGTTGGACGAGTATTTATCAGCTCAAGGCAAAAAGCCCGACGTTATCAAAATAGATGTTGAAGGAGCGGAGTGGCAGGTTTTAACCGGAATGACGGACTTATTCTCTGCTGAAAAACCGCCGCTGCTGATTATCGAAGCATCGTTTTTAAACGCTCAAAGATTTGACTATAAACCATCGGAAATGTTTGAGTGGCTGAAAAAATACAACTACGATTTCGTCATTTGGCACGGAAAACTGCTGGATTACACCGATGATTTTGTTAATAAGGACGGCGGACTTTGTGATGTCGTTTGTTTTAACTCAAGTTGGGAATCATCCATTAAAAAATTGAAAATTTGACACAGCCGAACAAATCATTGGACGCAAAGCGGAAACAGCGACCTTCATAAAATCTCAAGATTTTAGCTAAACTCTCTGCAAAAATTTTATAATAATTGCGGCGGCTCGTCTTGCAGTTCCGCCCGCGCCCAGAGTTTCGGCAACTTCATTTAATCTTTTGCGAATCTTCTGATTTTCCACTCTTTCCAAAAGACGAAAAAGCTCCGCGCTTAAATTTTCGGCTGTAAATTCATCTTGGATAAATTCTGCGGCGACGGTTTCACGCGCGATTAAGTTTATCAAACCGAAATTCTCCACGCTAATCAGCGGGCGCAACAAGAAATAATTGAGCGGCGAAGTTTTATAGACGATTGCCAGCGGCGTTCCGATGATGGCGGTTTCAAGTGTTGCCGTGCCGCTCGCGACAGCCGCTGCGTCTGATGCGTTTAAGGCTTCAAAAGTCTCGTCTTTGACGGTGATTAAAATTTCGGGAAGTTGTGATCCATTTTTCTTCGCTTCTGCAATAGCCGTTTCGACTTCTGCAAAACTGCGCGTGGCGGCAATCGCGACGACAAACTGAATCTCCGCGTTTTTCTTCGTCATCAAGCTCGCCGTTTCGAGTAAAACGGGCAGAATCCGCACAATTTCTTTGTGTCGGCTACCGGCTAAAAGTGCGATTATCGGTTTGTTGAAGTTTAAGTCGTGCCGGGCGCAAAATTCTTTTTTTGTCAGCCGCGATTTAACTTCGCCCGCGAGCGGATTTCCGACATATTCAACGTGCGAAACTCCTTGCCCCGCATACCAATCGTTTTCAAACGGCAAAATCGTCAGCAGTAAATCAACTGATTGTTTTATCGTTTTGACGCGGTGTTTGCGCCACGCCCAAAGCTGCGGCGAGATGTAATAGACGACTTTCAGATTTTGTTTTTTTAATGCTTTAGCGAGCTTGAGATTAAAATCGGGGAAATCAACTAATATCACAACATCGGGTTTGCGAGCTTCGGCGGCGCGTTTGAGAATTTGAAAAGCCCGCCAAAACATCGGCAAAGCACGGGCGATTTCAGGAAGTCCGACGATCGAAAAATTATCGACGTTAACAAGAGTTTCGACCGCTTCCGCACGCAATTTTTCGCCGGTTGCGCCGAAAAACTCGAAAGTCGTTTCGGGCGAACTTTCGCGCAGACGCTTGACGAGTCTTGCGGCGTGCGCGTCGCCGGAAACTTCGCCCGCGACAATCATTATTTTGAGCTTTTGTTTTATCAAAATATAATTTTTTGAGCGTAAGTTAAATTAAATCTTGTTTTTAACCGATGCCGGAGAAACTTTTTATTTATATCACAGGTCAACCATTTACGATTGTTTGTGCATCAAACCGGAAGTTTTTGGAAACTGACGTTTGGTTATAATTCATTAGTTGCTTGCAACTCTCATTTTTTACCTTTAAAATGCAGTGTTTTGCGCTTGACGGCAAATTTTTAGTTTTTGAAGTCGTTTTACTTCCGTTATTATTCATATATATAAACACTTTCTGGAGGAGTTTGTGAAATTTCACATTTTCATTTTTCTAGCAATCATATTTTTTTCGGCAAGTCTGACCACCGTTTCGGCGCAGGCTGATTCGGTCATCGGTCAAATAACTTCCACGCCGCAGGAATCTTTCGCAAACGGTATCAGCGGTGACGGACGATTGGTCGTATTCGAATCAACCGCTGATGTCGCCACCGAAAACCCGCGCAACGCCGACAACAACCGCGAAATTTTTGTTTTCGATTATGCCCAACGCCGCATTTTTCAGATTACCGATACGAGAAGTTTGCTGATTGATAGAACCAAAGCCGGAACGACGGATAATACCAGAGTGGCGATTGTCAATCTGCGTCCCGTCATCAGCAACGACGGTCGCTGGATTGCCTTTGGTTCAAATGCCAATTCGTTACTTACGCCAATGGCAAATTTAACTCCCGGCAGTTTTGACGCCAATGCGTTGACCGATGAGATGAACAATAATCCTTTGACACAGGATGCAAACACGGAATTGTGGCTTTATCAAATTCCGGCAGTCGCGCCGGTCAATTTATCATCGGGCAGTGAAATTCCGGTAACTGACTTAGGTGCGGGGACTTTTGTCAGAGTAACCAACACGCCGCCGAGCCGTCTGCCATCTGCCGGTTCCGCAACAGCCGGACCCGTTATTGCCGATGATAACCGTGAATCGAGCATCAATGACAACGGAAATTATGTGGCGTTTGTTTCCAATCGTGATTTGGTGACGGGCGGAAACGCCTCGCCTGCTTCCAACGACGAGATTTTTACATATGTTCGCAGTTCAAATGCGACCGCTCAAGTTACCAGAACGACACGCGGAACAATCGCCGCACCGATATATAATCAAAGTCCGACAATTTCCGGCAACGGGCTGCGTATTGTGTTTTTGAGCAATGCAGAAAATCCGGTTGTCAATATGACCGGCGGCAGCAATGCAGACGGAAATGTCGAAATCTTTTACACGGATTTGAATGCCAGCGGAAACCCGGTTGCGACTGCTCCGATTGCGCCCATTATCGGCAGACAAATTACGACGACGACGCGCGCCAATCCGGGCGATTTAGTCAACGTCCTGGATTTCGGCAGAAGAATGAGCCGCGACGGGCGTTATATCGCTTTCGATTCTTACGCAGATTTAGCGGGCGGCGGAGCAATTCAAACGTCTTTTGCGCTTTATCTTTTCGACACGACTGCGATGACGAATCCGTTTCGCCAAGTCGGACCGAGAAGCGATGCCGACACTGCGGCGAGCGGCGGCGACATTTCACATTTTCCGAGTTTTACCGATTATGATTCGAGCGGTGCTGCACAAACTTTGGTTTTTGAATCGAGGCTCAATATCAGAGCTAACGGGACGATTCCGACAACCGCCGATGAAGGATTAAATTCAAACGCGGCGCGTCCGGTTCAGATTTATTCCGTTCCCTTAATTTCCGTCGCTTCCTCGACACCTGCATTTACGAGACTAACCAGATTTCCGACACCGAGCGGCTTTTTAGGCTTGACCCAGCCGATTACGAGCAACACGTTAAATCGGATGACTTTTAATCTGGCATTTACGGAGATCGGCACCGGAAACACCGATTTACAAACCGAAGCCTTTTATTTTCTGTTGCCGGTTCCGACTACCCAATCTACGGCTACTTTTAATTTTGCCACCGGCGCGAGCCGACGCTCCGTGTCAGCCACGCCGACACCGACTCCGGCAGCTACACCGACTCCGGCTGCGACTCCGACTCCTTCGGTAACACCAACCCCGCAAACCCCGTCTGCGGTCTTGGGAGTTTCGCCCGGAATGTTGACCTTCATCAATTTCGATTCCGGCACGACTCCGGTGATAACCGCTCAGACGGCGGTCGGTTCGCTGCAAAGAAGTTTCACTTTGCCGATAGAATTGAACGGCGTGACGGTCACGATAAACGGTGCGGCGGCTGGTATAAAATCCGTTTCTCAAAATGAAATATTATTTGTCGTTCCGCCCGCATTACCCAACGTGTCCGCCGGAACCGCCTATCCGATAGTTATCAACAACAACGGTACGGTTTTCAGAGGCACGATTACTGTCGTTCCTGCCAGACCCGATATATTTACTACTTCAGCGGCTCCGGGTCCCGACGGACGCGCCAGAATTTTTAATGCGACCAATACTGTCTTAACCACCGAACCCTTCACCGTTACGACCGTCAGAACCAGGGGCGGCAGGCGTGTGCCGACGGTTTTCCGCATATTTTTGACGGGCGTTGGCGGCGTGCCGAATACCGCTATCACAATTCGCGTCGGAAATCATGACATTACCGGAGTTATGGTAGCCCCTCCGGTTTTGCGCGAACCCGGAGTTTATTCGATAGACTTTACTCTTCCAAGCGAACTAAACGGCGCGGGTGATGTCCCGATAATTATCACCGTCAGCGCCAACGGCGTACTTTTTCAGAGTCGTCTTGATGATACTGCTCCGCGATTTAGAATTTTGTAAAAAGGTTTAAATGAGAAATGAGAGATGTGAGTTTACTTTTTCAGAACTCACATCTCTCATTTCTCATTTAGAACCCTTCTTGCGTATCCAATCTCATTATATTATTCTTGAACGGAAGCAACAATTTTAGGCGAAAGATTTCCAGAAATTACGGTCATTTCAACATTTCTTCCATTTAGAGTGTCTTCTATTCAATTCACTTTCAGGAGTTTATAAAAAATTATGTCAACAAAAGATGTTACCAGTATGCGAATCGCGCCCAAAGTATGGCGCAACGGTGAACTTATTGATTGGGACAATGCCCGTGTTCACGTTATGTCGCACGCCATTCATTACGGTTCGAGCGTTTTTGAAGGCATCCGTGCATACAACACGGAGCGCGGCACGGCAGTTTTCCGTCTTACCGAGCATATGCAGCGTCTTTTGAATTCGGCAAAGGTTTATCGAATGGACACAAAAATCACCCGCGAAGAGCTTTGTCAGGCGGCGGTTGAAATCGTGCGCGGCAGCGGAATGGATGAATGCTACATTCGCCCGATTATCTTTCGCGGCTTAGACGAAGAAAAACCGGCGTTCGGTGTCAACCCTTTTGGGAATCCGCTCGATTGTTACATTGCGGCGTGGGATTGGGGAAAATATCTGGGTGAAGAAGCACTGGAAACGGGTGTTGACGTTTGTGTTTCGAGTTGGACGCGCATCACTTCAAATTCCCTGCCCGCCGTGGCAAAAGCAGGCGCAAATTATATGAATTCGCAGCTTATCAAGATGGAAGCTATTTTGGGCGGATTTTCTGAAGGCATCGCGCTCGACGACAGAGGCTATGTTTCGGAAGGTTCGGGCGAAAATCTTTTTCTCGTCAACAACGGCAGACTTCTCACGCCGCCGCTCGGTGCTTCGATTTTACCGGGAATTACGCGCGATTCGGTTATCGCTATTGCCCGCGAACTCGGCATCGCAGTTGAAGAAACAAACATCCAACGCGCCGCTTTGTATCTGACTGACGAACTCTTTTTCACGGGAACAGCCGCCGAAATCACACCGATTCGCTCGGTTGACCGCATCACCGTCGGCGAAGGCAAACGCGGAGATGTCACAAAACAATTGCAAGACGTTTTCTTCGATGTAATTCACGGCAGACGTCCCGCGCCGAACAACGCGCCTTGGCTGACTTATGTGAACGATACCGACGAAAAAAAAACGGCTAGTAGCTCAAGCAGCAGCTAACTTTTAATTTTTTTAATGATTTGTGAGACCGTATTTTAGATTGCTTTAACAGTTCAAAATCAATGAAAAAGCCGAAAGAAATTTCGGCTTTTTGCATTTTAAATTGAAGTGTTTACCCTAATCTACTGATTAGGTTTCTTCTCTTCCGGTACAGTTTCGTCATCATCCAAAATTTTAACTTCAGAGCCGTATTTTTGATAATCCTTAAAGCGAATCAAATTGCGCGATTCAAAAATTTGTTTTTTCTCTCTCGATGTCAGGCGCACGTCCGACAGAAGCGGCAGCAGATATTTCTCATCGGCAATCGTCACCCAATCATAATCAATCGTTCGATTTGCCGAGCGAACCCGAAAGCCTTCGGGAATTTCGGTTGCCGCGCTTTCGACCCGCAGAACGCGGAAATTTTCTCGGTCAATCCAAATTCTGCCTTTCATTCCCGTTATCGCCGTGTCATCAAAACTTCCCGCCACGCTGATAACCTGTTGAGCCTTTTCACGGGTCAGCAAATAATTGAAAACCAGGGCGCGGCGTTTGCGAATGACATCCGTATCAACAAGCTCAAATTTCGTATCACTTTCGGGTTTGAAAATTTTTGCTAAAACCGTGACGAACTCGCCTGTCGAACTCGTTCCGCCGACTTCTTCATAAGATTGTTTGGGTTTTGGATTGTTTTCCAAAACGCCGTTGCGGGACAAAACTTTGTATTCTTCCTGCCCGCTCGCGCGATAACTAACCGCGACCACCAGACGGTCGAGATTTTGAAAATTATTTGTTCCGGCATAAGCGGCGGAACGCGCGATTTGTTGTTTGACAACAAAATCCGGCATATCTGTGACCGCCGCTAAAGTCGCCTCTCTCGATTTAGCTAAAACTTCAGATGTTTCTTTTTCAGAAGGAAGTTGTGATTTTTCTGGATTCAGGCGACGCCGCGCAGCTTCTTCCAAAGTGCGTTTGAGTTCGGAATCGCTGCGGCTTTTGGAAGTCGTCAGACCGCGCAAACCGTCGGTCAATTCAAAACCGATGCCGCGTCTTCGAACGGCTTCGACGAGTTCATCTTTTTTGCCCGGATTTTTTTGCAAATCATAAAGCATTTTAACGTATTCGGCTTGCGATAAAGGCTTCTGCTGGGTTTCCTGCGCTGAGGCAAAACTTAGCGAAAATAAAATTAGAATTACCGGAATTATCTTTTTCATCTGTTCTAAAGATGCCTTGAAACTTTTTTTCGTTTGCCTTGCAAATGATTTTGCTGCAAAGAAAGAGCGGAGAAAATTTCTTTATAAAACTTTCTCCGCTCTTAATTTTTATAAAATAAACCTTGAAAAACGAATCTAGTTGACCCATTCTTCATCATAGTTCAACTGCCAATGTCTGGTTACCCAGCTTTGCGCGGCAGTCAAAGCATTTAGTTTCCATTTCTTCAAATTCTCTAAAACGGAAAGCGCGGCGAGCGGTTTGCTCGGGTCGCGCTCAACCCTAATAACCTGCGTCGGAACTTCGATGATAGTTTTTTCTTCATCGAATATCCGCAAAATCACTTCACTCCCGACTGGAGGCAAAACTTCCAGATTTACCAAAGCAGTATTTTCACCGAGATTCTCCGTCATACCGTTGACGAGAATTGTATTGCCGCTTTCCGCGTCAACCCAGCTTGCCTGCACCTGCAAACTTGCCGTAATGCGCTGCTGCAAATGCGTTTTATTTTCTTCTACCGAATGTGCTAAACGAGACATATTTACCTTCCCCCTTACTAGATATAAAATTTTCCAATTGCTTGGATGCAGTGATTTGGATATTCATTGCCCGACTAATCTAAATCACTATTACAAAAAAGTCAAGTTTCCAAAACCGCTCAAACCGCTCAAACCAAGATTTTGAATAACCGGCAAAATTATCAGTTGGATTAAATAAATATCACAAAATCTCATCCAACACGCGGCTCTGGAATTTAACTTAATACAAATGTTACTTCACCTTAATAATAATTTAAGACTGGCGCGATAATCTTCTGTCTATAAAAAACTAAGGAACTTAAATTGCATAATTAGCCTTTTGAAATTTCCATTTTTGAGTTGCAACCCGAATCAGTGTTTTTCACAAGTGCGGCTGCAAATTCTTAAAAGCGTGAGCGTCAGTTACTTAACGCATTCGAGCGGATATTATTGAACGGCTGTTTTACTAATTGAGAAACAAGACTTTCTAATCTTAAAATCCGAAATCTGAAATAAAAATTCAAAATTCAAAATATCCAATCTCTTTTTGTTCACAAAAAGCAATATTTTTCTAAACATTCTATAAAAGTGAGGTCAATAAAAAATCAAATGACTAACAAATTTTCGATAAAATTCTTAGGCTTGACGCTATTGTGTCTGGCTCTCGGCATCGGGCAAGTCTTCGCCCAATCTACTGTTACCGGCGGTATTCGTGGTAAGATTACCGACCCGCAAGGTTCAATTCTACCAAACGCAGCCATAACGGCTACCAACTTAGGAACAAACAAAACTGAAACTGCGACGACTGATGACGACGGCGGCTATCGTTTCAGCAACCTTCAACCCGGAACATATAAAATCGGCGTAACGGTATCAGGTTTCTCCAATTTTACTCAGGAAAAAGTAGTTGTCGAGGTTGGACAGGTTACGACGGTTGACGTTCCCTTAGGTGTCGCCGGACAAAGCGCAACCGTCGAAGTTACGGCTGATGCGCCTGTAATCAATACGGACTCCAAGGATTTTGCAACTAATATCAACCAAACTTCAATCAACGAATTACCGATTAACGGACGCAGAGCTTCAAACTTTGTTTTACTTACGCCGGGCGTTGCTCCCGACGGTGCTTTCGGATTGATTAGTTTCCGGGGTATTTCAGGTTTATTAAATAACAGCACGGTTGACGGCGGAGATAATAACCAGGCGTTTTTCTCCGAAGAGCGCGGCAGAACTCGTATCAGTTCTTCGATTAGTCAGGATGCCGTTCGTGAATTTCAGGTCAACACTTCAAACTATTCGGCAGAATTTGGTCGTGCTGCCGGCGGCGTGGTCAATACGGTTACTAAAAGCGGAACGAATGATTTTCACGGTTCGGCTTTCTATTATATTCGTGATAATAAGCTGGGCGCGCGCAACGCTTTTAGTTTCCAAACGATTTCTACCCCGACCGGAAACCAAACTATCGGTCTGAAACCGACCGACAGAAGACAGCAATTTGGCGGTTCGATTGGTGGTCCGCTGCCGTTTTTGAATTTCGGCGAGGGCGGTCCCGTTTATTCAAGCGGCAAAGACAGACTATTCTTCTTCCTCAGTTACGACCAACAAAAACGCAACTTTCCGGCGGTTTCCGCGCCGAGTTCGCTTACTTTCTTTAATCCGATTACAGTTTCAACTCCGGCAAATTGCAGCGCGACTAATTTGACTTCAGGACAAACTCTCGGCTGTCGGGGCATTACGCAGACACAAGCCAATACCGGTTTTGATTTTCTTAGAAGTCTGACCGGCGAAGTTGCCCGCAATGCAGACCAAACTTTGATTTTGCCGAAAATTGATTGGATAATTAACTCAAAAAATACTTTTTCAGCAGTCTATAATCGCGTACGGGCTGAATCTCCAGCCGGCGTGCAATCGCAAGCGGTTGTCTCTCGCGGCATCGCCAGCTTCGGCGATGATAAGGTAACGCTCGATACGCTTAACCTGCGTTTGAACTCGACGATAAATCCTAGGATTATTAACGAAGCGCGATTTCAGTATTCACGCGACCTTGAACAACAACTCGCCCAGCCGCCGGCTCCCGGCGAACCGATCACGGCTAACGGTTCTTCACCGCAGGTAAGCATCACCAACGGCATTACCTTCGGTCAACCGAATTTTCTTAACCGCTCAGCATATCCCGACGAAAGACGAACTCAATTTGCCGATACGGTAACTATTAGTCAGGGCAGGCATACATTCAAATTCGGCGGTGATTTCAACTATGTTTCTGATTTGCTGGATAGCCTTTTCCAAAACGCCGGTGCTTATAGTTACTCCAGTATAACTGAATTTTTAAGCGATTTCGCCAATCCTTCTCTGAAACGCTACACGGATTTTAGACAAGGTTTTGGTCCGACGGCTTTCAAGTTTTCGACTCAAGATTACAATTTCTTCGCTCAGGATGATTTTCGTATTACCCCGCGTTTAACTCTGAATCTCGGTTTGAGATATGAATTGCAAGTATTACCCGAACCGCAGATTCCGAATTCATTAGAGTCGCGCACATCTGAATTTCCGAGCGATAAAAACAATTTCGGACCGCGGGTCGGATTTGCTTACGCGCTTGATAAAGATTCCAACACTTCGCTTCGAGGCGGTTACGGCATTTACTACGGAAGAATTATTAACTCAGCCATTTCCAATGCTATTACCAACACAGGAGTAGCGGCAGGTCAAAGACAAGTTACCTTAGCTCCGACCCAAGCCGGTTCGCCGACATTTCCTAATGTTTTGGCTGCTCCGCCGACTGCCGCCGGCAGTGCCGGCGACATCATCGTTTTTAGCCGTGATATGCAAAATCCACTGATTCATCAGGCGGATATTATTTTTGAGCGAGTCATTGCAAAAAACACCGTCGTTTCGGTTTCGGGATTATATAGCGCGGGAAGAAATTTACCGACCTTTGTGGATACGAACTTGTCGGCTCCGACCGTAACCAGAAACTACACTTTCGTCGGCGGTCCTTTTGCCGGTCAAACGGCGACAGTTCCAATCTTCACAGGTCCGCGTCCTAACACAAGTTTCGGACGCATCACGGAAATTAGAAGTACTATTGAATCACAGTATTATGCTTTAGTATTGCAAGCTAACCGCCGTTTGACGAACGGATTGCAATTTCAAACCAGTTATACTCTTTCAAAAGCGAAAGACAACGGACAAGGTTCGCAAACTTTTACAAACCCCAACGTGCCGCTTAATCCATTCAATTTGAGTTTGGAAGATGCGACATCTACGCTTGATATTCCGCATCGGTTTGTCGCCAGTGCCGTTTATGCTCCGGGAACATTGTTCGGTGTCGGAAACAATTCCAGCTTGGGAAGAGCTATTTTTGGCGGATTCACAATCTCTCCGATTGTTGTTATTCAATCCGGTCGTCCATTTACAGCCTCGACCAGTGGTAATGCTACAGGCGGAACCAGTCTGGGCATTCTCGGTGCCGGCGGCGATCAACGCATACCGAATATCGAACGCAACTCTTTCCGTCTTCCGTATGCTTTCAATGTTGATCTGCGAATTTCACGTCGCTTCCGTTTAACGGAAACTGCAAATTTTGAGATTTTTGCAGAAGGATTTAACATCTTCAACCGCGTTAATGTTACTAATGTAAATACGCGGGCTTATACTGTTTCAGGCACGAATTTGAATTTCGACCCGGTTTTTGGTATTCCGAATGAAGCCGGAAATAGCATATTCCGCGAACGCCAACTTCAATTTGCGGCTCGCTTTCAATTTTAGTTTTCTCAATTCTGGGAAAACCTCTAAGGCGTGTTTCTTTCGGGAAACACGCCGTTTTTATTTTGGATTTTAGATTTTGGATTTTGGATTGATTCTACTTTGACAAAATTGGCAAGCGTTTTGAATCCCGTCTTCAAGCGGCTTTACATACGCCTTTCGAGTTGACTTATTTTCAGCGTTTTGCCGTCTAAAGACGGGATTCAAAACTTTAAAATCTAACGTAACAAAGCACTATTTAAAAATTCGGCGGTTTTCGGTGCAAGTTGAAGATTTCCCATCAATTCTTTTTTCAATATTTTCAAGTCTTCCGCCGTATCCACATCATACCAAACGGGAATCTCGCTCAGACGCAGATTCAAATTTTCGATGTTTTGCTTCGTTTGCTCAAAGGTCTTCGGTGAACTCCATTCGACATTTTTAAAAATTGCTCTCTCCAACTTTCGCAATCCAATCAAATAAAATCCGCCGTCTTTCGTCTTTCCCAAAACCGCGTCAGCTTTCGTTTCTAAAAAGGCAAATGCCCGTTTGATAAATTCCGCAGGAACAGTCGGACTGTCAGTTCCAATCATTACAACCGCATCCGAATCGTGCAAAAAGGCGAATTCAAAAGCGTGAAACATTCGTTCGCCGAGATTTTCTCCTTTTTGTTCGACTAAAATCGGCTCGGTTTGCAAAATGTCGATCAGAAGATTTTTCTTTTCAATCGGCGAGAATGCAATAATCAGATTCTGTGCGACGGTTTTTGCTTTTGCTTCGGTATCTTGCAGGAAACAGACTGAGATTTCGGCTGATTGCCGCGCAGTTAAATACGGCTGCAAGCGTGTTTTGACTTTTCCGGCTTGCGGAACTTTTGTCATAATAACAATTGTTTTTTTCATTCAAGAAATAAATGCGGTGGTTTCGAGTATGTTTCAGATAACTTTTTAAATTTTCATTTTTAATTTTTAATTTAATTATGCACTATTACAACGAAGAAGATTTAGCGCGTTTCGGCGAAATCGGCAAATCGCGTCCCGATTTGTTTGAAAAATTTATGGCTTGGTATCAGGCGTGTCAGGAGGAAGGCGCGCTTTCAAAACGTGAAAAAGCTTTGATTGGTTTAGCGGTTGCCGTTACCGTTCAATGTCCGTATTGCATTGACGCTTTCACGCAAAGCAGTTTGGAGAACGGCTCAAACCAGGAGCAGATGACCGAAGCGATTCATCTCGCCTCGGCGATTCGCGGCGGCGCAAGCCTTATTCATGGCATCCAATCGCACAACGCGCACGATAAAATTTCGATGTAAATTTTTAGAAGACAGAAATCAGAAGTCAGAAATCAGAAGCTAAAAATTAGTGCTGATTATCCCAAAGCAAATTCCGAAAACCGATTTTTAAATTTCGGTTTCTGACTTCTGACTTCTGTCTTCTGATTTCTATGGAAACCGTTCAAATCACACGCAACGGCAAACCTGCTTTGCCGAATGTGTCAATTAGTTTTGGCGAAAAACTTTTTTCGCACAATTTAGATTTGCGTTCAAACGAAATCGAAATTTTACAGGTCAATGTCGGCAAACTATGCAATCAGGCGTGCAAGCATTGCCACGTTGACGCAAGCCCGAAGCGCACGGAAATTATGCGGCGAGAAACAATCGAAGCGTGCCTCGATGTTTTACAAAAATATAAAATTCCGACGCTCGACATCACCGGCGGCGCACCGGAAATGATTCCCGATTTTCGCTTGTTGGTTACGGAAGCAAGAAAAACAGGCGCGAAAATTATCGTGCGGCATAATCTGACTGTGATGTTTGAGCCGAATCAGGAAGATTTGCCCGAATTTTTCCACGAAAATGAAGTTGAAGTCGTTTCAAGTTTGCCATATTTTTTAGCGCAGCAAACCGATGCCCAGCGCGGAACAGGTGTTTTCGATAAATCGGTTGAAGCCATCAAAAGACTGAACGCAGTCGGTTACGGTATTGAATCCACGAATTTAATTTTGAATCTTGTCTGTAATCCGGTCGGCGCGTTTTTGCCGCCGCCGCAGAAATCAATCGAAGCCGATTTTCGGCGCGAACTGAAAACGCGCTACGATTTGCACTTCAATAATCTTTATACGATAACGAATATGCCCGTTGCAAGGTTTTTAGATTACCTGCGGCGTTCGGGAAATGAAGAAAAATATATGCAGAGGCTCGTTCAGGCGTTTAATCCGCAGGCGGTTGAAGGTTTGATGTGCCGCAATACTTTGAGCGTTGATTGGACGGGGAAACTTTTCGATTGCGATTTTAACCAGATGCTCGAGATGCCGGTTTCCGCAGAAGTGCCGCAGACGATTTTTGATTTTACGCCGGAAAAATTCTTCGGACGAGAAATAAAAACAGCCGCGCATTGTTTCGGATGCACGGCGGGCGCAGGTTCAAGCTGCGGCGGAACTGTCGCTTAAATCAATATCATCTGACACTGCGAATTTTTTAGCTGCAAAAAAGCGCAAATATTACAAAAACTATTTTTCTCTTTTGTGTTTTTTGCGCTTTTTTGCGGCTATTTTATTTTAGAATTATCTGTATTCATCTGCGGTTTAAAGCCTGTGTCAATTGGTGTAATTCGCGGCTAAATTTTTTCTCTTGAAATTCTGCAACTTGAACAATTCCGATTCCTGCCGAAGTCAAAAATACGGCATCGGCTTCGTTTAATTCCTTTAACTTTGCTGTCGTTTCTTTAATCGAACCACTTTCCAAAACGAATTCGCGGGTTGTTCCAGCCAAGCAGCCTGTTTCTAATTTCGGCGTAAAAATTTCGCCGTCTTTCAGCCAAAATATATTTGCCATACACGCCGAAACAATTTCGCCGCGCTCATTTATCCGAACGGCTTCGTCAAAACCTTTCGTTTTTGCATCTTCCAAAGCCAGAATGTTTTCCAGATAATTACACGATTTGACGTTTGCCAGCGGTGAAGTCGAATTGATACGAAACGGCGAAATCGTCAAGCGAAAATCTTTGGAAACTTTTCGAAAATCAGCCGTATTGATTAAAAAACTCGTTCGGCTTTTTTTTTCGGTTTGCCAAATCGGGATTGAAGATTCATCAAAAAATGTTAAGCGGGCGCGTCCGTTTTCGATTTTGTTTTCGACAATAATTTTGAAAAGTGAATCTATAACTTTTGTTTCGGAAAATTCCGCCAGATTGATTCCGACTTTCCCGGCATTTTTAATTATTCTTTGCCAGTGTTTTGCCCACAGAAACGGTTGAGAATCAAAAATTGCGGCGGTTGTGAAGATGCTTTTACCGTAGAATGTGGAAGAAGAAACGGCGTTTATAAAAGCCTTTTCCGCCGAGACTATTTGGCAATTAAAAACAGAGAATTTGTGCATTTTCAAGCCGTTCAGAAATTCTAAAATCCGCGCGAATTGCACATCGAACAATGGTCGCAAGGTTTGCCGTGCGGCTCAAAAATGCAAGCCTTTTCGGTTTCAATATGTCCGGGAATTTGGTGAGCAATCGCTTCGGCAACTTCAAATTTTTCCTGACTCGGATGCGGGTTTGAAGGATGAAGGATGAAGGATGAAGGATGAACAAATCCGTTAGAATTTTGATTGTTTAATTTTGATTCGATTTGGATGAGTCTTTCGTTGATTTTTTCGATACTCGTTTGCAGCGAATTCAAATCAACGCCTTGCGCTTCGGTCTGCAAAAGACGCGCAATCTTGACGGCTAAATTGTTTGCTGCTTCATCGGACATTTATCAAAAAAAAGTTTCTATTCTAATTATTCTTTTTTTCCTGTAAGTTTTCTTCGGGAAACAAATCAATATAATCAACCACACCGACAATCGCTGAATCAATCGCCGCGCCCGCCGTTCCCGTCGAAGCGGTTGACGCGCCCCAACCTTCCTGAACAATTAAAACAATGTCGCCTTCGCCCGCATCAACCGAATCGAGCGCGAGCAGCGTATTTTCCATCTCTTCGCCTTCGGGCGTTATTTGCCGGCAAAGCATTATGCGCGAACCTTCGTAACGCTGATTTTTCTGCGTCGCAACGACATTTCCGATAACTTTTGCGAGAAGCATAATTTAGTGGAAAATGGAAAACGGAAAACGGAAAATGTTTTTTCGGATTTCAGAGTTTTCCGTTTTCCGCTTTCCGTTTTCCATTAAAGACGTGCAAATCAGAATCTACAATCCCGATAATCGTGCAGTCGGTCGGCGTAGAATCGCGCTTGAAGGGGAAACTCGCTTCCTTGCCGCGACACCAGAAAACTAATTCGCCAACGCCCGCGCCGACGGCATCGAGCGCAACTTGCGGTTTGCCTTTCGGTTCTAAATCAGCATTCAAAGTTTGCACAATCAAAAATTTTCGCCCTTCGAGCGATTCGTTTTTGACGGTGGAAACGACAGTTCCGATAACGCGAGCCAACTGCATTTTTTGTGAATCGTGAATCGTGAATAGCAAATGGTTAGTATAAATACCAATTTTTCTACTTACGATTGACTATCTACTTCAAAAGAATCAATCACGCCGACGATTGCCGAATCAACCGGACAATCCTTGTTGCCTTCGGCAAGCCGCGCGCTTGAGCCGGCAACAATCAAAACTCTCTCACGAAAGCCCGCGCCGACCGTATCAACCGAAACGACATAACCGCTCTGGTCTGTGCCGTCAAGATTTATCGGTTTGGCGATAAGCAGCTTTTTGCCCGCAAGACGCTCGTCCTTCTGCGTCGCAACGACTGTTCCGATGATTCTGGCAATTATCATTTTAGTGAATAGTGAATAGTGAATAGTGAATAGTGAATGATTTAATTTTTCACTTTTCGTTTTTCACTTTTCACTTTTTTAACCTATCGGCAAAACATCATCAACGCTTCCGTGCGGACGCGGAATAACGTGAACCGAAACGAGTTCGCCGACACGCCGCGCCGCTGCCGCGCCTGCATCCGTCGCTGCTTTGACCGCCGCAACATCGCCGCGCACAATCGCCGTGACAAATCCCGCGCCGATTTTTTCGTAACCGATGAGATTGACATTGGCGGCTTTGACCATCGCGTCCGCCGCTTCAATCATCGCCACTAATCCTTTAGTTTCAATCATTCCTAAGGCTTCTTGCATTGAAGTTTCTCCTAAAATTTTATGCTTTAACTTTGTGAACTAACTGCTTGATTTAACAAATCAATTAGCTCTTCCCTGCTTAAAGAAATTTTTGCGCCGTTTGAGTTTGGCTTATTTTCCATTTCCCCGTCAAGCGAGCATTTTATATCGGTATGTTCCAAATATCCGCACGCCTGACATCTGGCTGATTCGGTTAAATATCCTGCTTTTTCCCGAATGTTGATGAGTTTTTCGATTGCGTCTTTCGGCAAATCGTTTGCGCCGCCGAGTGCGCGTGAAAGAATCGCAATTTTCGCCGTATGTTCGAGGGTTTCCAATCTATCGAAGGCTTGCCACAAATCTTCGCCGTAAGCGACCGCGCCGTGATTCGCCATCAAAAGCGCGTTGTGGTGAGCGACGAAAGGCTTCATTGACTCGGTTAATTCGCTTGTCGAAGGAGTTCCGTAATCGGTCAGCGGAACGCAGCCGAGAGTTAAAATAACTTCCGACAAAATCGGCGCGTCAATCGCCAGACCGGCAACCGAAAATGCCGTTCCGTGCGGCGGATGCGCGTGGCAGACGGCGTTGATGTCGGGACGCATTTTATAAATAAGCAGGTGCATCGCCAATTCCGACGACGCTTTTTTATCGTTTAAGGGCTTGCCGTCTAAATCGGTCAAAGCCAAGCCGTCTTCAGTCATTCGCCCTTTGGAAGTCATCGTCGGCGTTGCGAGAATTAGATTTTCCTCAAGACGAATGCTGACGTTGCCATCGGACGAGACAACATAGCTTCGTTCGTAAAGCAATTTGCCGACTTCGACAATTAATTTTCGGGCTTCCGATTCATTCATTCAGAGTATTGAAGACAGTTTTCTATATAAAGCAATTTGTGAATTCCGTTCGATTCTTTTAGTGCAGAAAGCCTTGCCTTTTTATTTCCTATCTCCGCGTGTCTATCCTTAGTCTTTTTCAACTTTTCTAAGTAGAGTTTCGCTTTTTTGCGAGATGCATCATCATTCTTTTTCAGAAAATTTTCTATTTCTTCTATATCGTGAATAAGTTTTTTTCTATACAAATTATTGCCGCTAAATTCTATGCATTTATTACGAACGATGTTGTTAGCTTCTGATTCAGAAGTAACTATAGTTTGGATGACCTGTTTATTGTTTTGTTCAATTTTAGGCACTTGATTAGTGGAAGTATTGTAATATTCAGCTATAAATAAACTTAATGACAGTGTTAATGCAAAAGGAACAAATCTTTTCCAAAAACTTTTACAGCACATAAATTCTCTCCACCAAAAAATTAAACCACAGATTAGCACAATTGAAGACAGTTGGAAAAATTCCGATGTTTTCAATAGGCTAACCTGTGGCTATAATTTTATTCGCCCCAAAATTATCTACGACGCGGCGTATTTATTGTCGGCGGCGGCGGAATGGCATAATCCAAATCAAAGTTTCGGTCGTTTAAATCTTGCAAATCCTTATCCGCTAATTGTTTTTTCAAACTCAAATTTTCCTTGTTCAAACGCTGATTATCGTATTCCATCGTTCGATGATACTGCTGATGTTTTCTCCAACCGCGATTAAACTCGAATTTCGGCGCGGCAATTGTAACAAAGAAACTTGCTACAAAAAGTCCGACGGCGAATGTCAAGAAAAACGGAACAATTCTTTTCATAAATCCTTCACAGCACATAAATTTACACCTCTTGATTTCTAAAACTCCTGCTATCTATTATTCGCTTTTCGGGCGGGAAAAGTTTCATTACTTTGCAGAACTTTTCCTGAATTAATTTTCGCGCAAGGCGAATAAAAATATTATACATCACACGCTCTTCCGAATGAAAGTAAAGTTTGGAGTTGCATATAGTTTTACTTTTTCCCGTTTGAATTATTCGGTTGAGCTAAAAAATAAGACAGGCTTTCGAGTGAAATCGTCAAATCAACGGTTTTCATTTTCACATCGCCGTCAACCTTTAACGGTATCGGCGCGAAATTCATCACGGCTTTGATTCCCGCCTTCGTCACCGATTCTAAAACGCTTTGCGCGAACGGGGCGGGAACAGCGATAACCGCTACGTCAATCTTATCTTTTTTAGCGACACGGGCGAAATCCTTGATGTTGAAAATTTCCACGCCGCCCACCAGTTTCCCAATTTTTTTCGGGTCGGCATCGAACAGCGCAGCAACCGAAAAATTCGTCTGCGTCAAACCGTAATAATCAGCCAGAGCCATTCCGAGACGACCCGCGCCGATAATTGCTACGCAATGTTCTTTGTTGAGACCGAGAATCTTGGTCAGATGTTTGCGTAAATCCTCAACGTAATAACCGACGCCACGCACGCCGAACTCGCCGAAGTACGCTAAATCCTTGCGAATCTGCGCCGAATTCATATGAAATCGCTCGGCGAGTTTGTCGCTCGAGACGGTCTTCTCGCCCTTCGTCGCCAGTTCGTTCAGGCAGCGCAGATAGACGCTCATTCTATTTGTTGTTAATTCTGAGATTTTTTCAACCTTCATCGTTATTCCTAATAATATTTCAAAATAATATTTCAAATAGTGAAAAAGTTCGCAAGCTAGAGATGATTAAAATCTTTTTCGCCGTTGCCCTAAAACTGATTTTCCTTTACAATTTGTGTTTCAAGTGTGAAACAATATGATTGCCTATCTGTCTGGAAAATTATTTGAGAAAGAAGCTAATTTGATTATTGTCGATGTCGGCGGCGTTGGTTATGAAGTTATAATTCCGCTCTCGACGTTCTACGATTTAGGCGAAATCGGCGAGGACGTTTCGCTCCGCATTTACACGCACGTCCGCGAGGATGTGTTCCAACTTTTCGGCTTCAAAACCGTCCGCGAGCGCGAGCTTTTTCTGCTTTTAATTACCGTTTCCGGCATCGGTCCAAAATCCGCGATTACGGCACTTTCGGGAATGAGCGCGGATGAAATTATCGGCGCGATTCGGCAAAATAATCTGGCGCGGCTAAATTCGATTCCGGGTGTCGGCAAAAAGACAGCCGAAAGATTGGTTATCGAGCTGCGCGACAAAATCGCCAAACTTTCCGCGCTTTCTTCCGAAGAAATGAAGGCGGAAGGCATTCCGCAAACTTCCGGCGACGACGTTTACGACGACGCGATTTCCGCACTCGTCAATCTCGGCTACCACGTCAACTCCGCAGAAAAAGCCTTAAAACAAGCGATGCAGGAAGGCACGGAAATGAGCGTGCAGAAACTCCTCCGGCGAAGTTTGCAGCTTTTGGCAAAAGGTTAGGTCCCGACAAAACCGGTTGTGATTTCGGCGCAAATGACTTGGTATGAAACTCGAAATTATCAGCCGCGAGCCGCCGGTTTTGAAATTTGACGCGCCGCTTTTGTTTGTTCACGGTGCTTGTCACGCAGCTTGGTCGTGGGATGAAAATTTCCTTCCCTTTTTCGCCGAACGCGATTGGCAAACTGTTGCCGATTCTTTAATTAATTGGCTGAGGAGATTCAAGATTCAGGATTTAGGATTCAAGATTTAATTCTTGGTGTTAATCCTGAATTCTGAATCCCGAATCCTGAATCCTGAATTTAAAATGACTGAAGATTTTGAAAATAACGACAACCGCGACGGAAATGCTTTTGATGATGAAAAGCAAATTGAGCTTTCCCTTCGCCCGACGAAGCTCGGCGAATATATCGGGCAGAAAAAAGTCAAAGATAATCTGCGTATCTTTATGAAAGCCGCGCTCAAACGCCGCGAAGCCCTCGACCATATTTTGTTGTTCGGTCCGCCGGGCGTGGGCAAGACTACGCTTTCCAACATCGTCGCTAATGAAATGGGCGCGGAACTTAAATCAACTGCCGGACCGATTATTGATAAAGCCGGAGATTTAGCCGCGATTTTGACAAATTTGAACGAAGGCGACGTGCTTTTTATTGACGAGATTCACCGTCTCAATCCGGCGATTGAAGAAGTTCTCTATCCGGCGATGGAAGATTACAATCTCGATTTGATGATTGGACAAGGAACGGCGGCGCGTTCGATAAAGTTGGAGCTTCCGAAATTTACGCTGGTCGGCGCAACGACTCGACCCGGGATGATTACCGCACCGTTGCGCGGTCGTTTCGGCATTGTCTTTCACCTCGATTTTTACAATATCGAAGATTTGCAGACGATTATTAAACGCTCGGCGGAGATTCTGAAAGTTGAAATCGAAGAAAACGGCGCAACGGAAATTTCAAGGCGTTCACGCGGAACGCCGCGCATTGCCAATCGTCTTTTGCGGCGCGTGCGCGATTACGCCGAAGTTGATTACGACGGACGAATCACCGAAGCGGTGGCGATGGACGCGCTCAACCGGATGGAAGTCGATACTTACGGACTCGACGAAGTTGACCGCAAATTATTACTGACAATCATCGAAAAATTCGACGGCGGACCGGTCGGTTTGGGAACGATCTCCGCCGCGATCTACGAAGAAAAAGATTCGATTGAAGAAATCATCGAACCGTATCTGATTCAAACCGGCTTTCTGAATCGCACACCGCGCGGTCGGATGGTTACGCGCCTCGCGTATGAACATTTTGGCTTGGATAATTTATTGAAAAGACCCAATGCGCCGGGTTTGTTTGAGTAAAAGTTAAAGCAGTATGGAGTAAGCTTCACAATTTGATTTATACGTCATAATCTTATTATCATCTGTGTTTATCTGTGGTTAATTTCTACTTCGCTTCTAACCCTGTTCGCAATAATCTTTTACATCATGAAAAAATTTTTACGATTAACGGTTCTCTTTGCTTTCGTTTTTTTACTTTCTTTCAATGCTTTCGCGCAGAATAAATTTGAAGGCTACAACATCCTCGTTGACGCGCCGGACACGCAAAGGACGGCAACCTGCGCGATTCGCTATGTGCCGCCGACAACCGACATTATTATCACCGATTTAGATACTTCGACACCGATGAAACTTTCAAATTGCGGTGGCGTGGGTTCGAGTTTGACGCAGAACGGCGCGACTGCCACGATGCGCGGCAATCCGAATAATTTCAAATGGTGTTTTCAGGGTGAAGATAAACGCTACCGAATTTCCTACAAAGGCGACCAATTCAGCGGCGACATTGTTTATGATTGGATCGCCACGCCCGCCACGCCCGGAATTTACAACGTCAGGGATTTCGGCGCGGTCGGCGACGGCGTTGCCGACGATACGCTTGCCATCAAAAGCGCACTTGCCTTTATCGCCACGCGCAACGGCGGAATTTTAAATTTTCCTGAAGGCGATTACGTCGTCGGCGCAACGGCGAGCAGGCGGGCGATTGCGCTGCCGTCCGGCGTAACTATTCAAGGCATCGGTAGTTTGCAGTCAAACACTTTTTCCAACAATGTCGTGCAGAAAAACCCGAGCCGCATTACGCTAAACGGCAGCAACCGCGCCATTTTCCGCATCGGCGAATGCACCGAGCGCGTCACTTTCCGCGACATCGAGCTTAATGCCGCCAGCAGTCAGAATACTTACGGCATCGAAGCGGTCGGCGCATTTACGACATCGCAGGGTTTCGTATTTGAGCGCGTCGTCTTCAACAAATTCTTTCGCGGTTTTTATGCTCACGGTTTGGAAATATCGAACTCTGCCTGGCAGTTCGACTTTATAAAATTCAGCTCTTGTCGTTTCTTTTTTAATACCGATGTCGGAATTTATACGGACATCAGCAACTCGGATTGGACAATCGAAGGCTGTCTGTTTCTCAATCCGCCGCGCACCGCAACGCAAAATGCCGATTCGATGTATTTCCGGCGTGCCGGTGCGATTTTGATTCAAAACACTTTCGGCGGCGGTTTTTACAACGCTTTCGGCGGGACTTTTCTGAGCATTCTCGACAGCGGAATCACCACCGTTCTCAACTCACAAACCGAGCAGATGACCAATTCGATTGTCTACAATGCGGAGGCAAATCCAAACGCGGGCGATTATTCGTATCCGCTCACCGTCATCAACAGCATTTTTGCCGCCCCGATTGTATTTAAAGCCCGCCGGACATATGTTTCGACCGGGAATTTATATCTCGCGGACACCTTCAAAGCCGATGCGCGTCTGCGTGTTTATTCGACGGGCGACCGTTTTTGCTATGACGGTGCGACCAACGGTTGTCAGGGAAAATCAAGAAATTATTTCGACGGCGCGACCATCGCTTTTATGACCGGCGCACCCGACGAAACGAACCTCAAAGGCTTTCCGACCGTTTTCGGAACAGACGTGCAGTTTAATGCACCCGTGCAAATGCCTTCTCTCCGGCAAAACGCTCTTCCCGCCGGCAAACCAAACGGCTCAATGGTTTATTGCGCCGACTGTCGCCGCTCGACCACGCCTTGTCAATCAGGCGGAACGGGTGCGCCCGCGATGGTCGTCGCCGGCGGGTGGAGTTGTCTCTAATTTGTAAAATCAATCTGTTGTTTCTTTTTTCCTTTTAAGATTAAATATCTCTATGAGCAAATCACAAAAAGAACTCGCCTTTTTGCGAAACCTGTATATTGAAACAGATTGGACGCAGCGTTTTACAGACCTTCTCGATGGCAGCTTCAAGTTTTCAGACGAAGAGAAAATTCTATATATTAATGCCGGAACCGGAAATCACGCCATTTCTCTGCGCGAAAAACTCGATGAAAATGCCGAACTTTGGGCAATGCCTGAAAATGCCGAACTTTTGAAAATCGCTCAGGCAAAAGCCGATGCCGTCAAAGCCGACATCAGTTTCTTTGCCGATTTTCCTATTGAAAAAGTCGATACGGTTCTGGCTGATGCGAGTTTTGTGCGCCCGACTGAAATCAAGGATTTTCTGACGAAAATTATCAGTCTTTCGGAAAAACAAGTTGTGTTTTTTTTGCCGACGGCAGGAAGCTTCGGCGATATATTTTCCTATCTTTGGGAAACCTTTTTGAATGCGGATTTGCTTGAGAAAGAATCGGAAATCGAACGCTTGATTACTGAAATTCCGACTATTTCCAAGATAAAAGAAACGGCTGAAAATCTCGGTTTAACCAAACTGCAAGAGGAAACTAAAACCGAATTTTTCGAGTTTGAAACGGGCGCGGCATTTGTCAATTCGCCGCTTGCCGCCGATTTTTTGTTTCCGATGTGGCTCACCTTTGTTGACGAAAAAGAGAAAGAGCAAATTATAGAAAAACTTGCTCAAACGATTGACGACGACCTCGACGGGATAAGTTTCAGCTTTGCGGTCAAAGCGACTTTGATTGTCGGTGAGAAAAAGAAATAGCCGCGAAAAAGGCACAAAAAACACAAAATTTATTTGTTTTAATTTTTGCGTTTTTTGTGCCTTTTTGCGGCTAATTTTTTATTGATAAAAAGTTAAGGCTGCTTGACTTCAGCGCGGCGACGCATTTCCGCCAACATATCCTCGTCGCTCAAATTACTAACTTGCGGAGGCGCGAGCGGGGTTGGGTTGTTAAATTGCTTTTGCTCCAATTCCAGACGCTCTTCCTCATCAGCTTCGCGCATTCCATCCTTAAACGCTTTGCGGGTTTGACCGAATGATTTTGCCAATTGCGGCAGACGGCTCGCGCCGAAAAGCAAAAACAAAACCGCCACGATTAAAATAATTTCTGTTGTTCCAAAACCACCCATAATTTATCTCCTGTCATTTTGACGTTTTGATTTCCGAAAAAGTTGGCACGTCAGTTAGTTTCATAATACAGGTATTTCCCGCAAGTTTCATCTGAACAATCTAAATCCGCCTGATTACCGAAAAAACAGAAACGAGAAACTTTAAAAATCGAAAGCGAAATGCGCTAATTCGAATCAACAAATATCCGTTTTAATTTTCCACTTTCCACTTTCCATTTTCCATTTTCTTAAACTTGTCCATCGCTTCAACCAACGCCGCCGTAATTCCCTTCTCGGAAATCGAATGTCCGGCATCACCGACGACAATCAATTCGGCTTCGGGAAATGCCTTGTGCAATTCCCATGCGCTTGTCATCGGGCAGACAACATCGTAACGTCCCTGCACGATTACGGTTGGAATATGACGAATCCTTTCGACATTTTCAATCAAATAATTCTCAGTCGGGAAAAACGATTTGTTCATAAAATAATGACATTCGATTCGCGCCAGAGATAAGGCTTCGTCCTCGCCTTCCCAATGTTCCATCAGTTCCTTGTCGGGAAAAAGCTTCGAGGTCGAGCCTTCCCAAACGCTCCACGCCCGCGCCGCCGAAAGCTGTGTTTCCTTGTCGTCACTCGTCAATCGCTTGTAATACGCTGAGATAAAATCGCCGCGCTCGGCTTCGGGAATTTCATCGCGGTAACGCTCCCAAAAGTCCGGGAAAATCTCGCTCGCGCCGTATTGATAAAACCATTGCAATTCCGTGCGGCGCGTCAGAAAGATGCCGCGCAAAATCAATCCCAGACATCTGTCGGGATGCGTTTCGCCGTAAGCCAGACTCAAAGTGCTGCCCCACGAACCGCCGAACACAAACCATTTTTCGATGTTGAATTTTTCGCGCAGAGCTTCGATGTCTTCAACCAAATCCCAGGTCGTATTTTCGCGCAATTCATATGCGGGTTTGGACTTCCCCGAACCGCGCTGGTCAAACAAAATTATGTGATATGCCGCCGGGTCGAAAAAACGGCGATACATCGGAATTAGACCGCCGCCCGGACCGCCGTGCAGAAAAACGACGGGAATTCCCTGCTCGTTGCCGCAGCGTTCATAATAAATCTCGTGAATGTCGGAAACCTTCAGCATTCCCGCGTCAAACGGCTCAATCTCAGGATAAAGTGTTTTCATAGCGCAATCATACAAGAATTCGTTTTAATCATTCAAACGGCATCTGAATTTAAAAGTGAAAAACTAAAAGTAAAAAGTGATTAATTATCGGTTTTCACTTCTCGCTTTTAGTTTTTCACTTCTCACTCTTAGTTTTTCACTAAATCATATCGCCTTCGCCTTTAGAGCTTTCGTCGAGTTCAAAACGGTCGCGGTCGCGCTTTTCCATTTTTTCCAGCAAATCGAGCGGCTCGTTGTCCTGGAAATCAATGCCGTAGGCGTGCGCGTTTTCTTCAACGTTAGATTGGTCGGGTGTCGGATTGTGTCCGCCGAATGCTTCAGAACCGCTCGTATTGACTTCTTCCCATTGCGCGTCTATGTCGCCGCCGGAATCGGCAGGCGAAGACGAATGATGCTCTCTCAGACGCTCGGTCAATTCATTCGGGGCTTGCGGGACGTGGGCAATTTCCTCATCCATCAAATCTTTGATTTCCTGGTCGGGCGGCGTTTGCTTTTCGTAAAATTCCAAATCCTTGCCGGTCATATCTTCCTCTTTGTTGTCCGTCATCGTATCAAAAGAATAACATCTTTTTTGAGAATGGAAAACGGAAAACGGAAAACGGAAAATATGTGTATTAAAATTTTCCGTTTTCCGTTTTCCGTTTAGATAAATACGATTGACTGCGACGAAGGAATCTCGAAGCGTTTGCGGCAGCGAATATTTTTGCACATCAATTGGTCGTCAACGCGCACCATATAATCGCGCGACTTTTCATACTGCATTCGGTCTTGCTCGCTTCGGGGTTTTGGCGAGTTGCGCTTTTTGGTGCGTTTCAGCCAGCGCACGTCGTAATCGTTTCGCTCGCGGCACGTCGGACAAACAAAGCTCGCCGTTTTCGTTTCCTGTTTTTCGTCAAAAATATCTCTTTCGTTCATATTAGCTCAAGGTTCAAAGTTCAAAGTTCAAGGTCGAATAAACCTGGAACATCGAACTAGCTTGAAAGTTTTCGTAAATAATCAAAACTAAAAATGCCAGTGTCGTGTCCGTCAGAGAAATGAAAATTCAGCGCGTAGCGTCCGACAATCGAAATGCTTGAAAACGATAAATCATCCTCGATATTCTCTGCCTTCAACATCTTTTCGCCGGTCCATTCATTGATACAGCCCGCGCACGGACACGCCCGACGCAAATCGGCGGCGTTGTATTTCGTTTCCGCCTCATCCGACCAGTTTATCGAAAGCTCCGAATCACTTTCTTCAATTATTTGTCTGGGTTCAACCATAAAATTCAGAGGTCAGAGGTTAGAGATTAGAGATTAGTGAAAATCTTAACTGACCTCTAACCTCTAACCTCTGACCTCTTTTCCACATCTTCCGCCGTAACGTCGTAATGCGAAGCGTGATAAATGACCTTTTCGTCCTTTAAGACAATTGCTTGCGGCGATTCGTGGCGAATGCCGGTTCTTCTGGCAATTTCATCAGAAACATTTCGCGCTTTCTGCATAATAACTATATTTATATCGGCATCGGCGTTGGAAATTTCCTCGTGAACACCCGCGCTTATCGGGCAAGTCGTGCTGTGTTTGAATAAAACGATTGGCTTTTCGTTTGATTTCTCGAAAAGCCCGTCTAACTGTTCGGTTGAATTTATTTCGGTAAAATTTGCTTTCATACTTTTAATTATAACTGCCCGCGCCTCGAAACGCATCAGGCGGCGGCGGATTAAAATTTTGATTATTCGGCGCGGGGAAAACCTTGCGGTATGCAACGAGCGCACCGGCAAACATCAGGGGAAGCGTAAAATAAACACCGACAAAACACACCATATAACCGATTAACCCGAGCAGAAACTCAAGCGCGATAAAACCGACGACACCGCCCAAATTTTGCCAGACTGCCTTCGCGCTGAGTTTGAATGCATCCGTTCCCGAAAGATTTTTTTCAATTATCAAAGGATATGCAAAAAACAAAAATGCGTGGATGCTGCCCAAAATCAGCCATAAGACAAGCATTTCGACAAAGAAAAAGCCCATATACGAAAATATTTCGGCAGGATTCGGATTCTTCTCGTTCATCATCCTAATCTGCATCAAAATCAACGGAATATACGCAATGATTCCGAGTATAATCGCAGGAATAATAAAAACGAGCGTCGCAATCAAAGCCGGTGCAAAATAATTAAAGCCTTTGAAAAGCCCTTCAAATGTCGCAGCCTGACCATTCATTTTCTGGAAAAGACAATAATAAATTCCGCAGAACATCGTGCCGAGCAGAATTCCAAACGGAACGATTCCCGCAATCAACATTCCGACAAACGTGATAGCGAAAAACAGCCAATACTGGTCTTTTATCAATTCCCAACCTTCGCGCATACATTCGACGGGGCGAATGACAGCTGTTCTAAATTCTATTTCAGACATAATTTTTTAAATGGAAAATGGAAGAACTAATTTTGATTTAATTATCCATTTTCCATTTTCCATTTTCCATTATTTATAAATTTTCTCGATATAATCCTTTACCATTCTGTCACTGGAAAATCGCGGCGTGAGCGTAATTAAGGCGTTTTTCATCTGCCGAATCCATTCGCTCTGCATGCCGTTTTCGTCCTTTTGATAATACGCGGGAATGATTTCGGTTTCCAAAACTCGGTATAGCGATTCGGCATCTTCAGCGTCAATCTTTTCCGTGTCGTCTTCATTTTCGTCATTGGAGATACCGATTGAAAAGCCGTTTTCGCCGTTGAAGCCTTCAATCCACCAGCCGTCTAAAATCGAAAGATTCAAACCGCCGTTCATCGCCGCTTTCTGACCGCTCGTTCCTGACGCCTCGAGCGGGCGGCGCGGAACATTCAGCCAAACGTCAACGCCCTGCACTAGATAACGCGCCACTTCCTGGTCGTAATCTTCAAGAAAAACCGCGCGATTCTGCCACTGCGAATTGTCGTCCAGGCTCATTAACTTTTGCAAAATCAACTTTCCGGCGCGATCTTGCGGATGAGCTTTGCCCGCAAAAACGAACTGCACGGGTTTTTCCGCATCATTTACCATTTTCAAAAGCCTCTGCGAATTGGACAATAGCAAATCCCAACGCTTGTAAGCCGCCACCCGTCGCGCAAAACCGATGGTCAAAACATCCGCATCGAAAAGTCTTCCGGTGTCATCGTGTTCATTGATTGTGTCGAGCAGACCTGTTTTCTTTGAAAGAGTTTTCTGCCGCAAAAACGTAATCAGAAGCTGCTTTAAAAGTAGATGAGTCTGCCATATTTCGGCATCGGGAATCTTTTCAATCGCACCGCGCCAGGCAATTTCATCTTTTAAAACTTCCGTCCAATTCGCGCCGATATTTTTTTCGTAAAGATTTTGGAAAGTCGGCGCAACCCAGGTTGGAGCGTGAACACCATTGGTAATGTGCGTAATCGGAACATCTTCAGTTTTCGTACCTTGAGGAAACATCTTCAGCCACAACTCGCGCGAAACTTCGCCGTGTTTTTCGCTCACGCCGTTTGCCGAGCCGGTCATTCGCAGGGCGAGCGGTGTCATCCCGAACCATTCGGCTTTATCGTTTGTGTTTGTGCGACCGAGCGCGAAAAGCTCTTCTTTGGAAATTTTCAGCGCGTTTATAAAATTTTTGTCAAAACAGCCTGCAATCAATTCGGGCGCAAAATTATCGTTGCCCGCCGCAACCGGCGTGTGCGTAGTGAAAACGCATTTTTCTCTGACGAAGGAAACAGCATCGTCAAATTTTGAATCAGTATTTTGTTCGAGAAATTCCCGCGCAAGTTCCAAAGTCAAAAACGCTGAATGTCCTTCGTTCAAATGATAAACCGATGGCTCGATACTGAGTTTTCTCAAAAGCCGTACGCCGCCGATTCCCAAAATCTTTTCCTGCACGACACGTGTTTCCGTGTCGCCGCCGTAAAGATGTCCGGTGACAAGCCGGTCGACTTCCTCGTTTTGTTCGACGTTTGTGTCGAGCAGATAAAGCGAGATTCTGCCGATTTGAGCAAGCCAAGCCTGTGCAAAAACTTCGCGCCCGCGCATATGAATCATCACCAAAATTCTTTTGCCGCCCGCGTCCAAAACAGGTTTGAGCGCGAGTTCGTTTTCAAACGAATCCAGATATTGTTCCTTCTGCCAGCCGTCGTGCGCGATTTTTTGCCGAAAATATCCGTAACGATACATCAAGCCGACGGCAACCAGCGGCACGTTCATATCGCTGGCGGATTTTAAATGGTCACCCGCCAGAATTCCGAGTCCGCCCGAATAAATCGGTAAAGAATTATGCACGCCGTATTCGGCGCAAAAATACGCGGCTGGATTTTCAGTTGTGATTCGCCCGAAATTATTTGGTGACTGTGAATGATAATTTTCAAAGGCGGCGGAAAACTTACTCAATTTTTCCACATAATCCGAATCGTTTGCCTTTTGCCAAAGCATAAGCGCGTCGATTTTTTTCAGCAAAACACGCGGATTTTGCTCACATTTGTCCCACAGTTTCGGGTCGAGTTCCCGAAAAAGATTTGCCGCTTCCGGTTTCCACGACCAGAAAAAATTCCACGAAAGCGCGTCAAGAAATTGTAGATTTTCCGGCAATTCGCGTTTGTAATAAAAGTCGTTTTTAAAGGATTGTTCGGTTTGCGGGCTGGCGGCTGATTGCATATCTGAAAATGTTTCGTTTGAAATACCTTTCATAATTTATTTAATTTTAGATTTTTGAAAAGTAAGGTTTTTTGAAAACTATAAACTATCAGTCGTGGTTTTATAAAACAGAGAATCAGAATGCCCGGCAAATAAAATTAAAATTTTTGATGTTTGATAAATCTTTGCGCGTCGGGTTCTGAAAAGAAAACAAGGCGAATCTCTTGTAGATTTTCGTCACCGGCTAAAAATTCTTTGATTGCCATTGAAGAAATCTGCGCTGCTCCGTGTTTCGGATAACCGAATGCACCCGTCGAGATTGACGGAAAAGCTATCGTCCGCAGATTATTTTCAACCGCCAGAGCGAGAGAATTTTTATAACAATTCGCCAGCAATTTCGCGTCATCGCCGTTGTTTCCTCCAAATATCGGTCCAACCGTGTGAAGCACAAATCTTGCCGTTAAATTTCCGCCCGAAGTTATGACAACTTCGCCGGTCGGCAAACCGCTCGGATATTCTGTGCGGCGAATTTCCCTGCATTCTTCCAAAATCCGATTTCCGCCCGCGGCGTGAATCGCTCCGTCCACGCCGCCGCCGCCGAGCAATGTCGAATTTGCCGCATTGACAATTGCATCAACATTTTCACGGGTTATATCGCCGACTTTTACCTTTACTCGATTATTTAAGAAATCCTGATTCATAACTTTTTGCCAAGTCGTTCACAAACTTCTGGCTTGAATCCAGATATTCGGTATTGAAAAAACCTTTTGTCTGAAATTGATATGCGCCCGTTTTGAAAAAACATTGTAATTTTGTTTTTCGATTTCGTCCAAGATTTTCGAGTAAAGCCTCGAAGCCAGCAAAACCGTAAATCTGGTGTCTTTTTCTAAAAGAGCAATTCCCTTTTCGGCTTTCGAATAATAATTTCTGGCGCGTTCGATTTGAAAACTCATCATTTCAATAAAATTTTCGTTCGTTTCATTGGCAAAAATCTGCCGCTCGGTTACGTTAAATTTCCGCAAATCTTCCTGCGGCAAATAAATTCTGTCCATTGCGGCATCTTCTCTAACATCGCGCAAAATGTTCGTGAGCTGCATCGCAATGCCCAACGCTTCGGCGTATTCCAGAGTTTTTTTATCCGAATAACCGAAGATTTCCGATGACATTAAACCAACCGTCGAAGCCACGCGATAACAATAAATGTAGAGTTCATCAAAGGTTTCGTAGCGTTTGATGTGCGTGTCCTGCAAAACGCCCGTCATCAATTCGAGCGGCAGATTTTGCGGGATTTTATAGGTTTTTAATAAATCACTCCAAGCCAATAATACGAGTCCTGAGTCCTGCGTCTTGAGTCCTGCGTCCTGCGTCTTTTCTCGTAGTTGGTAATTCGTAATTCGTAATCTGTAATTATAGACGGCTTCCAATTCTCGTTTCCAACGCTTGACGGCTTCGATGGCTTCGGCTTCGCTGTGAACTTCCGCTTCGTCAACTTCGTCGTCAACGTGGCGGCACAATGCGTAAAGCGCGTAAATTGGTTTTTGCTTTGATTTCGGAAGAAACTTGGCGGCGAAATAAAAACTTTTGGCGTGAGTTTTTGTAACGCTTTCACAGTATTTGTAGGATTTTTTTATTTCGGCTGATTTATTCGTATCATTTTCGGGATTCATTTATTTTAGAGTTTGATTATATTTAAAACCAAGTTTGCTTTTATCGCCGTCAGCCAAAACTTCAACCAAAGCGTCTTCAAAATAATGTTCGGAATTATTTGCTCGAATTCGTTTTCGATATTTTTTTCGTGCTTCTTCAATTTCATCGCGCAAAGAATCGTATAAATTACTGTTTTTCAAACCTCTCTGAACTTTATAAGTTTCAACTAATTTGATTTCAGTAATCAATAACCGCGCGAATCTTTCGGCATCTTTATCTAAAAGATTTTGTCTGCCGTTTCTATTTAATAAAAAATAAATAGCCAAAGCTACAACAATTATTGATACTACAATTCCAACTTGGAATAACATATTTTAGGTCTCTCTTTCCGCTAAATAATCCGTCAATTGAATCAAACAACCACGCGCTTCATTCAGCGGAAAATTCCCGCGTAAAACTTGCTTTGCTTCTTCAACAATCGTTTTTAATTTTAACTGCGCCGCGACTTGTCCTTTATTTACGGCAAAAGTTTTATTTGATTGGAAAAGTTCGCCGTCCTCTTCCGAATCAATCAAATCATCGCTCAATTGATAGGCATCGCCGAGCAGTTTGGCAAAGCGCGAAAGATGCGCCAGTTCAAATTGATTTGCGCCCGCCAAAATTGCACCGACACGCAGTGCAAGCCGCATCAAAGCCGATGTTTTAAGATTTCTGATTGACTCAAATTCGTAATCATCGCTTGAAAAATTGCTCGAAACAGCATCTTTCGCCAACGCTAAATCAACCGATTGACCACCGACCATTCCAGCCGCGCCGACGCATTTGACAATCTCGGAGTGCGCCTCGATTGCGCGTTCCGGTATTCCCGCGTGATTAACAAAAACCAAATTGTATGAAGCATTGAGAAAACCAATTGCCACCAAAACCGCCAAACCTTCGCCGTATTTTTCGTGCAGCGAAGTTTTTCCGCGCCGCTCGACTGCATTGTCCATACACGGCAAATCATCAAAAATCAATGAACTCGTGTGAACAAACTCAACCGCGCACGCGGCAGGCACAATGCTTTCAGGTTTTCCGCCGACAAGTTCCGCGCCGAGCAAAGTCAGCACGGGGCGCAGACGCTTTCCGCCTGAAAACAAAGCATATCGAGCGGCTTCATTAAATTTCGTTTCAATTTTTGCAGGTGCTAGTGGAAGATATTCGCGCAAGGCATTTTCGATTTGCGGTTTGTGTTTTTCGACGTATTGCCACAAATCCCTAAAATTTTCAGTTTCTTTCTTCATTAACAGCCCGTGGTTATGAAAGTTGCGACTTTCTTTAATAATTTCCCCTTTTTTGCTTCTGAAGAAATAAATAAATTTTTGTATTCCACATTGTCGTGGAAATACAAATCGAAATAAAAATCAGGTTTTCCATCTCGGTCTAAATCTCCAACCCAATTTAAACTTCCCAAATAATCACCTTCTTCAATACTTTTTGTTGAATGCAAAACCTGTTTCTTTTTATCATCTTCAAATATCAATGCAAGAATCTTTTCACCTTTTTTATTGACTCCTTCTCTGACTTGAAGAATATATTTTTCTTCACCAAATTGATATTCTCGGATAAATTTTTTATCTAGCGAAGTTGATTCCATCTCTTCATTTTTACTTTCCTCATTCGAATTATTCCAAAATAAAGTTTTGGTTTCGCCCTCCTTCAATTGTTTAGCATTTTTTAGCAAAAAAACCGGCTGGAGTTTCCCGCTAACAATGACACTTTTTCCGGTTTTTTGCGTTGCATATTTTTCTTCATAACCATCTATTACCGAATCGTGAACACTGTGTATTTTTATTTTTGTCGAACGCAGAAAGTATTTATCTTTCACTTTGAAAAGTCCAAGCCAAGTTTCACCGGATTTTGCTTCGATTTGGTTGCCGTGAAAACCTTCGCCTGTTTCCAAAAGTTTTATCTTGAATTTTGACTCGTGTTCATCTCTCCAATCATCGTTTTCCTCAAGAATTTCCAGCTCAATTTTAGTTTCGATTTTCGGCGCAGGAGAATCTGACGGAATAGGTTGAGTGATTTCTATTTGTTCAACATTCTCCCCAGTTTTCAGAATTAACAAATAGAAACTAATTGTACCGATTAAAAATGTCAGCAAAAAAACAACAATAAAAGTTTTCGTGATTTTCATTTTTCTTTCTCCTTCTCAATTTCGGCTTTGAAAAATTCAAATGCGCGCCCTGCAACTGATTGGTGAATTGTCACGCGAAACGGATGTTTGGCAACGAAGTTCGGAACTCTGATAACTTTTGAGCCGAGTTTTTCCAAACCTTTAGCGATTTCTTCATCGGAAAATTCTTCGAGATTAAACTTTTCCGCCGCTCGTTTGAACGCGCCGCGCAGTCTATCAAGGGCGAGTTCCCTTTCGGCTAAAACTTTGCCGCGCGATTGAAATTCGCCGAGCGCGTACAACAGGATTTTTTCAACCTCGATTTTTTTATCGTCGAAAAGATTCGGCTGCCGGTCGTTTTTCATTCGCTAAACTCTTTGGCTGTAAAATTCAAACTTCACAAAGATTTTATCACAGTAAATTTTAAGTTTTGCCAAAGATTTTGCAAGGTTTGCGGCGAGATGCTACATTTTGTTTGAAAACTATGACGGAAAATAAAAAATTTCGTGTCGGGCTTGGCGTTGCGGGCGGAATCGCTGCATACAAAGCGATTGAAGTTTTGCGGCTTTTGCAAAAATCCGGCTGCGACGTGCGCGTGGCGATGACCAGGCACGCGACTGAATTCGTTCAGCCATTGACGTTTCGCGCTTTGACTGAAAATTATGTTTTCGTTGACGATTACGCACCCGAAAATCCAGACCCGATTGCTCACATCAACTTTTCTCAAAACATAGATTTACTTTTAATTGTTCCGGCAACCGCCAATATTATCGCCAAATTTGCCAACGGCATCGCCGACGATTTTCTTTCATCAACATATCTTGCTTCGACCGCGCCGGTTTTGCTTGCGCCCGCGATGAACACTACTATGTGGGAAAATCCGGCAACGCGGCGCAATATTGAAACCTTAAAAAACGACGGAGTTTATTTTGTCGAACCGGTTTCGGGCGAATTGGCTTGCAAAACCGTCGGAACGGGAAAGCTCGAAGATGTCGAGAATATAGTTTCGCAAGCGATGAAATTATTAGTCCAAAGTCCTGAGTCCAAAGTCCAAAGTCGTGAAGAGAGAAAAACTTTGGACTCAGGACTTTGGACTCAGGACTTAAAAGGCGAAAGCCTTTTGATAACCGTCGGCGGGACGCGGGAAGCGATTGACCCGGTGAGATTCATTTCAAATCATTCGTCGGGGAAAATGGGTTTTGCAGTGGCGGAAATGGCGCACCGGCGCGGCGCAAAAGTTACCGTCGTGTGCGGCGTAACGAGCGTCGAATCGCCTAAAGATGTACAAGTCGTTCGGGCGATTTCGGCAGAAGAAATGTTTCAAGCTGTGATGCGGGAATTGCCGAACGCAACAGTTTTTATCGGCGCGGCAGCTGTTTCCGATTACCGTCCGGCGAGAAAAGCCGCCACAAAAATCAAGAAAACTGAAGATATTTTGACTTTGGAACTTGAAAAAACAACTGACATTTTGTCGAGTGTTTCGCAAAATCGGCACAACGGTTTGTTGGTTGTCGGTTTTGCGGCGGAAACAAACGATGTCGCGGGTTATGCCAAATCGAAATTGGAAAAGAAAAATCTCGATTTAGTCGTCGCCAACGACATCACCAAAACCGGCGCGGGGTTTAACAGCGACACGAACATTGCGACAATTTTGAAACGCGGGAGCAATCAGAAAATCGAATTGCCGTTGATGTCGAAGCACGGAATGGCGGACAAAATTTTGGACGAAGTGGTAAAATTGAGAAAAGCAATTAGTGAATCGTAAATCGTGAATCGTAAATAGTTTTTCTTTCTGTTCACGATTTACGATTCATTAACAAAACTATGAGCGAATTTTCGACATTATTAGCCGATGTGAAAGAGCAGATTTTATATTTGCAGGAACTCGGCGTGGAAAATTTTGCGGTTGATTTGCCGGAGATTTTGGCACGTCCAAAGTCCAAAGTCCAAAGTCTAAAGTCGGAGATTTCGCGGGAAAAATTAGAGCGTTTTGTGCCGACGGATTTTGAAATACCGAAAATAGAATCTGCAAGACCCAAAATAACAGCAGCAGAAAACAATTCGGCGCGGCAGAGTCTTTTGGAATCAGCCAAGTTATCGCGTTTGCCGTCTTTGCCGAAACGAAATTCTTTTTTGAATAATCAAATAACCGAACCGACAAGGGGAAAAGAAGTGCCGAAGAACACATTATTAAACGAAGAAGTTCCGCAAGTTTCGCTGTTTGGCGATTTGAAGCAGACTTTGCCCGAAGCAAATGAAACCCTCGAAGATATTCGCGCATTTATCGGCAACTGCATTCGCTGCACATTGTGCGAAAGCCGCACGAAAATTGTTCACAGCGAAGGCAACCGGCAAGCTGATTTATTGTTTATCGGCGAAGCACCGGGTGCGAATGAAGATGCCGAAGGTCGTCCGTTTGTCGGGAAAGCCGGTCAGCTTTTGAATAAAATTATCAAAAGCATCGGACTCAAACGCGAAGATGTTTTTATCGGTAACGTCAACCGCTGTCGTCCGCCGCAGAACCGCCAGCCGACACTGGTTGAAGCTGCGACCTGCAGACCGTTTTTGCTGCGCGAAATCGCGGTGGTGCGCCCGAAAATAATCGTCGTTTTAGGAAATACGGCAACGCAAAATCTACTCGATACAAAAGTCGGAATCACAAAACTTCGCGGTGAATTCCAAGATTATTTCGGCGTGAAAGTGATGCCGACATTCCATCCGGCGTATCTTTTGCGCGACCCAAGCAAAAAGCGTGAGGTTTGGGAAGATATGAAAAAGGTGCGCGATTTTTTGAATCAATCAACTTAAGATTTATGAGTTTTTCAGAATCATATTTGCAAATTTTTAGTGGAATGCGCTTGCTTTCAAAAATTTCGTCATTTTTGATTGCTATTCCTATATTTTTGAACATTTTTGAAATTTTATATTTCTCTATATTTCATCATAATAGAGGTTGGATTAATGAAAACCTAAATATAATTTTTATAAGCATCACTTTCCAAATAATCATCGCTCTAATTTTCACGCTGAGATTCGTTTTTCTACGGTTCAAAAGAAATAAGTTTATTTGGTTTTCACAAATTTGTTGGTTTATTGGTTGGTTAACGATACTTTCTTATCAATTGGTTACAGCAAAAGTTTTGTTTGGTTCTTTTTTAGGAGGCAGACAAGACTGTATGGACTGTTTTTATTCTGATACTTTTCTTTGGCTTTTTTCGGACTATTTAGTTTTGTTATTTCTTGCTTATCTTTTTCTTAGTCCAATCAAACAACTTCTAACTCTGTTATTTGCTTTATTTCGCCGAGAACAAAATTCCTAAATGGAGAGGTAAATAAAATGAAAAAATTACTAACGGCGTTAATTGTTTCGTCGGTAATGTCAATCAATATTTTCGCAGTTGATATGAGCGCGGAAATCAATTCCGCAACCGAAAAAATCTTGCCGCAAGTTATCGAATGGCGACGACATCTGCATCAATATCCCGAACTCGGCAACCGTGAATTTAAAACCGCCGCATACATTGAAAAGCATCTGCGGCGGCTTGGTTTGGAAGTTCGCACGAAAGTTGCGAAAACCGGCGTGGTCGGAATTTTGAAAGGCGGTCAGCCCGGCGCGACTATCGGGCTTCGCGCTGACATAGACGGCTTGCCTGTTACCGAACGGGTTAATTTGCCGTTTGCTTCAAAAGAAAAAGCCGAATACAACGGGCAGACGGTCGGCGTGATGCACGCTTGCGGACACGATTCGCACGTTGCAATGCTTTTGGGAACGGCGGAAGTTCTCTCGAAGATGAAAGACAAAGTTCGCGGCACGGTGGTTTTTATTTTTCAGCCTGCCGAAGAAGGTCCGCCTGCCGGTGAAGAAGGCGGCGCGGCTTTGATGGTCAAAGAAGGCGTGATGGACAATCCCAAAATTGACGCGATTTTCGGGATTCACATCAACGCACAAACTGAAATCGGTAAAATTAAATACAAATCCGGCTCGTTTATGGCGGCGGCTGATTGGTTCACAATTAAGGTTAAAGGCAAGCAGACGCACGGCTCGACTCCGTGGACGGGCGTTGACCCGATTGCCGTTTCGAGCCAGATTATAGGCGGTCTGCAAATGATTGTTTCGCGCCAATCGGAACTCACTAAAGCTCCGGTTGTCATCACCATCGGTAAAATCAACGGCGGCGTGCGCGAGAATATCATTCCCGAAGAAATGACGATGGCGGGAACGATTCGCACTTTGGACGATGCAATGCAAAAGGACGTTCACGAAAAAATCAAAATCACGGCGCAGAAAATTGCCGAAAGTATGGGCGCAACTGCCGAAGTTTCGATTGACACGAAAACTCTCGTAACTTACAACACGCCCGAATTAGTCAAACAAATGCTGCCGTCGCTCGAAAAAGCAATCGGCAAAGAAAATGTCAATGAAACTGAATGGACAACGGGGGCGGAAGATTTTTCTTATTACCGCCTGAAAGCACCGGCGTTTTTCTTCAATGTCGGCGGAATGCCAAAAGGCAAAAACAAAAAAGATGCCGCGCCGCATCACACACCGGATTTTTACATTGACGACAGCCGCCTCGATGTCGGCATCAAAGCGTTTAGCAATATCGTTTTCGATTATCAACCGACGGCGAAAACTGCCGGAGTTTCAAACGATAAAATTTCGTCGGAGATTTTAAGCGGGCAAATTCCGGTTGAAAATTATTTTCCGAAACAGTTTTTTGACTTGCCTTTTCAACCTTTTGCATCTGAAAGTGTGTTTGCGTTCTAAAATCTCGATGCAGTTTGGAAAAAGGAAATAACGGCTAATCGCGGCGCATCTGTTAAAATGTAATTGTGAGGAGTTAATTTCTAAAAATGTTAAAAACAGTTATCAAAGCTCAGGAAAATTCAGCCGTCATTGTTTTGCCTTTCAGCGATTTGAGCCGACTTGGAATGTCGGTCGGCGATGAAATCGAATTGTTGAAAAACGACAATGAAGAAGTAATTGTTCGTTCGGTGAAAAAGAATGAACGAACGCAAAAGGTATTGGAAAAAACACGGGAAATAATTAATCGTCGTAAGTCCGCTTTGCTCGAACTCGGAAAAGGTCACGAATGAAGCAGTTCTTTTTTCCAACTCAAGATGAAGTTGAATTGATGCACGTCAAAGTGATTGAAGGAACGGGCGGCAGCTACGGCTTACGAGATGCCGGTGCTTTGGAATCGGCACTAAAAGCCGCCGAAAACCGTGCTTATTATGAAGACGCGCCGTTTGCCGTTCTCGGAGCAACTTATGCTTTTCACTTATCACAGGCACACGCCTTTATTGACGGAAATAAACGAATCGCGGCGGTTACGGCGGAATTATTTTTGGAAATGAACGGCGTAAAATTAAAAGCGACCAACAAAGAAATTATAGAACTTTATCTTGACATCGCTGCCAGCAAGATTTCGCGTGAAGACGTGGAGAGAAAATTTGCCGAATGGATATTTTTCACTGAAGACGATGATGCAAAATGATTTGTTCAACGGCAGTTGGGAACTGAATGCCGCGCACGAAACGCTTGACGAAATCAAGGCGGAGATGATTGACAAAGCCAAATCAATTCCCGAATTGGCAACTCGTTTTTTCGTGTTTTCGCAGGGCGAACCGAACGCGACGATTGCCGTCGTCGGTGAATCGCCGGGTCCGCCCGATGCCGACGCGGAAAAACCGTTTCAGGGTCCGACGGGTGATTTATTAAATCGAATTTTGGCTTCAATCGGGCTGAACCGCGCCAATACTTATTTAACCAACATCGTCAAATATATTTCCGCCGGTGATGAACTGACGCCGGAACTCGTCAAATTTTTCACGCCGTTCGTCTGGCGCGAACTCGCCGTCGTTAAACCGAAAGTCGTTTTATTGTTAGGAAACACTCCGACTAAGGCTTTGTTAAATACAAAGCAGCCGATTTCCAAAGTACGCGGTGAATTTCACGAATTAAACGGCTTGATGTTTATGCCGACTTTTAATCCGGCATATCTTTTGCGCGACCCGAGCAAAAAACGCGAGGTTTGGGAAGATATAAAAATGGTTCGGGATTTTTTGAATGAGAAATAGCCGCAAAAAAGCGCAAAAGTCGCAAAAATTTATTTTGTTTTTTCGAGCATTTTCGCGGCAATGATTTTTATGACACAACCTAAAGTAATTTCGTCCAAAAAGGTTTACAGCGGCAGGGTCTTCGATATTTTTCTGGACAAAATCCACGAAGGCGAAACTGAATACGAACGCGATGTTGTGATGCACAACGGCAGTGCGGTTATCGTTCCCGTCTTTGCGGATAAAACCGTTGCTTTGGTCAAACAGTATCGCCACGCGGCGCAAAAATATTTGTTTGAAATTCCCGCAGGTTCTTTGGATAAAGGTGAAAACCCGGAAGCAGGCGCACGCCGCGAACTCGAAGAAGAAATCGGCGTAACAGCCGCAAAACTTGAAAAGCTGACGGAATTTTATGTTTCACCCGGTTTCCTGTCTGAGAAGATGTTTGTGTTTTTAGCTACTGATTTGACCGAAACGGCGCAAAATCTTGAAGATGACGAACTCATCGAAATTGAAAAATTTACGTTTGAGCAAGCATTTGAAATGATTCGGAAGAACGAAATAGAAGATGCAAAAACAATTGTCGGTTTGATCTTAGCAGGCGTAAAATTTGGATTTAATCTTTAATCGCCTTTCAATGCTTGACGCAAAAATCTTTTTTCGATATTCTTATCGTTCGCGTTTTGGCGAAAATTCTATACAGAGCAGACTATTATGAGTACTTATTTTCCAAGCGGAAAGGGTTTGGCGGAAAACCGCAAATGGTTCGTGGTTGACGCGAAAGGCAAAACCGTCGGCAGATTGGCGACGGAAGTCGCCAGAATGCTTTCGGGCAAAAACAATCCGGCATACACGCCATTCCTTGATATGGGCGACCACGTCGTGATTATCAATGCGCGGCACGTCATTTTTAAAGGTTCAAAAAACGACCAGAAAATGTATCGCTATCACACGCTTTACCCGGGCGGACTTCGTGAAACGAGCGTCAAGGATATGTTCAAGCAAAAGCCGGAACACATTATTGAAGCGGCGGTCAAAGGTATGCTTCCGAAAACGAAACTCGGTAAAGCGATGGCAAAGAAACTCAAAGTTTATGCCGACGCAGACCATCGTCATTCAGCACAGCAACCCGAAGCGATAGAAATTGAAACAACATAAAATTAAGTGGTGAGTGGTGAGTGGTAAGTGGTAAGTGAAAATCTTTCCGTAACTTACCACTTACCACTTACCACTCACCACTAGAAAGATTATGGCAGACATTCAGTATTACGGAACAGGACGTAGAAAAACTTCGACAGCGCGGGTTTATCTGCGCCCCGGAAGCGGTGAGATAAAAGTTAACCGTCGCGGATTTGAAAATTATTTTCCGAACGAAGCATTGCGGATGATTATTCATCAACCGCTGCGCTTGACCGACACCGCAGGCAAATTCGACATTCTAGTTAATGTCAAAGGCGGCGGAACAGCCGGACAAGCCGGCGCGGTGCGGCACGGAATTACACGTGCTTTGATGGAATACAACATTGATTTGCGTCCTGCTTTGAAGAAAGCCGGATTCGTAACCCGCGACCCGCGCCAAAAGGAACGTAAAAAATACGGACAAAAAGGTGCGCGCGCGAGATTCCAATTCTCGAAACGTTAATAATTGAAAATGGATAACGGATAATGGATAATTTCTTATATTTTAATTATCCGTTTTTCATTATCCGTTATCCATTTAACAAACCATTGCCGGAGTTTCATTGGTTCAAAAACTAAACTTCGGCGAGTACAAAAACCAATAAGTTAAGGAGATTTACATTTTGGCTACTGTTACAATGAAAGAACTGCTCGAAGCAGGAGTTCACTTTGGTCATCAAGTTCGCCGTTGGAATCCGAAAATGAAGGAATATATTTTCGGTGAGCGCAACGGCATTTATATTATTGATTTGCAGAAAACGCAGAAACTTTTCCGCGACGCTTTGAGCTATGTGCAGGAAGCGTTGACGGAAAAGCCGAATATGAAGGTTCTGTTTGTCGGTACAAAAAGGCAGGCGCAGGACGCGATTCGTGAAGAAGCCGAGCGTTGCGGGCAGTATTATGTTAATAATCGCTGGCTCGGCGGATTGATGACGAATCATCAAACCGTTCAAAAATCCATTGATAAATTGAAAAGTATCGAAGCGATGCGCGAAGACGGACGTTATGATTTGCTGACTAAAAAAGAGCGTCTCGGTCTTGACCGCCAACTGGAAAGTTTGATGAAAAATCTCGCGGGCATCAAGGATATGAAAGGTTTGCCCGATATGCTTTTTATCATTGATGTGCGAAAGGAAGATATTGCCGTTGCCGAGGCAAATCGTCTGAATATTCCGGTTGTCGCAGTCGTTGATACAAACTGCTCGCCCGAAGGAATTAACCAGGTTATTCCGGGCAACGACGATGCGCTTCGCGCGATTCGCCTGTTTGCTTCGCGGATTGCCGATGCAATTATCGAAGGCAAAAATGTTGCTACCGAAGGTGTCGGAACTCAAACGGAAACAGAAGAAACTGATGCCGCCGGAGAAGGTGAAAATGCTTTGGAACCGGAAATTCAAGTTGCCGACCAGACTTTTGCAACTGCCGATGCGACTCATCCCGTTTCGGTCGAAGATGGAACGAGCGCGGCTGGCGCGGCGCAAGCCGACGGAGCATTCGGCAACGAAGAAACGACGGCAATAAGACCCGAAATTCAACAGATGGCATCTGAAAAACAAACCGAAGCGACTGCAAAAAATGCGCCTGATGAAGCGCAAAAAAAAGAGGAAACAAATGAAGCGGTAGCCAGCTAAACATTGAATTTTAATCTTAAAAGCGCGGCTGATTCGTTTAACTTCGAGCAGGCTGCGCTTTTTCTTAGAATTCCGAATTTAGAATTGAAGATTCAAGATTGAAATTAATAATCTTGAATCTTGAATTTTTAATTTTGAATTATAAAAATCGGAGATTTTATTATGGCAGAAATTACAGCGAGTTTGGTAAAATCCCTGCGCGAAAAAACCGGCGCGGGAATGATGGAATGTAAAGCGGCATTGACCGAAGCGAGCGGCAACGAGGAACAAGCCGTCGAAATCCTTCGCAAAAAAGGAATCGCCACCGCCGGAAAAAAGGAAGGTCGCGTAACGGCTGAAGGCGTAGTCGGCTCCTATATTCATATGGGCGGAAAAGTCGGCGTGATGGTGGAAATCAATTGCGAAACTGATTTTGTAGCTCGCGGCGAAGAGTTTCAGCAGCTTGTCAAAGACGTGGCGATGCACATCGCCGCTGTTGCCCCGCTTTATATAAATCGTGAAGAAGTTCCGGCGGATGTTTTCGGTAAAGAACGTGAAATCAGGATGGAGCAACTCAAAGCCGACCCGAAAAACGCCAACAAACCGGCGGAAATTTTGGAAAAAATTATCGAAGGTAAAATGGGTAATTTTTATGAAGAATCGGTTTTGCTCGACCAGCCGTTCGTCAAAGACCCGAGCAAAACAGTCGGCGAACTCGTCATCGAAAAAATCGCTTCGATAAAAGAAAATATTACGGTTCGACGATTTACGCGCTACAAAATGGGCGAAGGCATTGCAAAGAAAGGTGATGATTTTGCCGGTGAGGTTGCCTCGATGGTCGGAAATTAGTTCGAATGTGAAAAGCCCGAATTTGGATTCGGGCTTTTTTGTTTGCCGACACTTTCAACCGACAGGCTTTTTAAGTTAAATTAAAGATATGAAAGCAGCCAAAGCCGCAAACCCGACGTTTAACCGAATCCTGCTCAAACTTTCCGGCGAAGCCTTGATGGGCGAGCAGAATTACGGTATCGACACGAAGGTTGCCGAATCGGTCGCGCAGCAAATCAAGGATGTTCACAAACTCGGTGTCGAGATTGCGATTGTGGTCGGCGGCGGCAACATTTTTCGCGGCGTTTCCAAAAGCGCAGGCAATATGGACAGGTCGAGCGCGGATTATATCGGAATGCTGGCAACCGTGATGAATGCCTGTGTTTTGCAAGACGCGCTTGAGAAGCTCAATGTTTATACCAGAGTTTTGTCGGCGATTGATATTCCGCAGCTTGCCGAACCGTTCATTCGCCGCCGCGCCATTCGTCATCTTGAAAAAAAGCGCGTCGTAATTTTTGCCGCCGGAACGGGCAATCCGTTTTTTACAACCGATTCCGCTGCCGCGCTTCGTGCGCTGGAAATCAAAGCGGATATAATTTTAAAAGGCACAAAAGTTGACGGAATCTATACGGCTGACCCGATGACCAACCCGGATGCAACCAGATTTGACGAAATTTCCTATCAGGAAGTTTTGGAAAAGCAGTTGAAGATAATGGATGCTTCGTCCATCTCGCTTTGTATGGACCACGATTTGCCGATTATGATTTTTAATATGAGAAAATCGGGAAACATCCTCAAAGCCGTCGAAGGCGATTTATCAATCGGAACGCTCGTCTCGGTGAACGGTAAAACTCAGACGGCAGTTTAGTTTCTCGTGATTGGTTTGTTTTTCGATTTGCGGTAAAATTGTAGCCAAATGAATAGCTTAACCGAAATTAATGAACCGCTTACCTCAATTGATTTTTGGGGCAATGAGATTTATTATCCCGATTCCGACGGTCAACCAATGGCAGAAACTGATTTTCACAGAAATTTAATTTTAGAATTAATCAAGACTTTGGAGATTTTCTTCGCCGAAAGCCCTGAAGTTTATGTTACGGGAAACATAATGTTTTATTACGTCGAACACGACCCGAAACAGGTTGTGTCGCCCGATGTGATGGTTTGTTTCGGCATTTCGAAAGGCGAGCGCAGAAGTTACAAAACTTGGGAGGAAAACGATGTCGTGCCGTCGGTCGTCATCGAGATTTCCTCGCTCGGCACGTGGAGCAAAGACCGAATCGAAAAGCGTCTGCTTTACGAACTGCTCGGCGTGAAAGAGTATTATATTTTCAATCCGCTGACACCAAGAAAAGTTCCCGTTTTTGTGGCTTACGTTTTAGAAGACGGTGCGTTCGTTCCCGTTTCAGTCGAAAACAATCGCGTCAAAAGCGACATTTTGAATTTGGAATTAGTCGTTTCAAACAAAACT
>Ga0136618_10000006_pt1 | contig 47929 bp, 63 predicted proteins | sample AntDrymUQ3302106_2_FD_104805 | JGI IMG/M metagenome (GOLD analysis project Ga0136618, IMG submission 104805) | Polar desert sand microbial communities from Dry Valleys, Antarctica - metaG UQ330 (21.06) | ecosystem: Environmental > Terrestrial > Soil > Desert | place: Antarctica: Dry Valley... | reverse complement strand
TCGGCCGGATGGGCGGGGACGAGTTCGCCGTGCTGATGCCGGTGGACGACCTCGACGACGCCGAGGCCGAGGCTGCCGTCCTGCGCGAAGCCATCTCGGTTCCGTACGACGTTGCCGGTGTGACCGTCGAGGTCAGCGCCACGATCGGGCTGTCGCTGGGACCGTCGCACGGCACCTCCGCGGCCAGCCTGCTCCAGCGTGCCGACGTCGCGCTGTACGCCGGACATTCTGCCGGACAGCCCGTGACCTCGTATCAACCGGCGATGGATCAGAGCAGCCTTCGCCGGCTGCACCTGGGCACCCAACTGCGCGAAGCGATGCTCAGCGGTCAAGTATTTGTCGTATTCCAACCGTTGATCGACGTCGGCTCCAACAGCGTCCGGTCGGTGGAGACGCTAGTGCGCTGGCAGCACCCGCGATATGGCGCTGTGTCACCAGACGATTTCATCCCGTTAGCAGAACGCATCGGAATGATCAACCCCTTGACGATGCATGTCTTGCGGCTGGCGCTGCAACAGTGCCGAAAATGGCTGAATCGGGACATCCGCATCGAGGTCGCGGTGAACTTGTCGCCGCGAACACTGTCCGACGCCAGCTTCGCCGAGTCGGTAGAGCGGATCTTGCGCGATCAACGAGTCCCGCCTGAGCTGCTGACCTTCGAGATCACCGAGAGTAGTGTTATGGCAGATCCCGCCACGGCGCTTCCGGTGCTGCATGCGCTGCACGGTCTGGGGGTCAAGCTCTCTATTGACGACTTCGGCACCGGCTATTCATCGCTCGCCTACCTCAGCCGGCTGCCGGTCGATGAGGTAAAGATCGACAAAGCGTTCATCCAAAATATGGGAACCGAAATCAACGACTCGTCGATCACTAAGGCGATCATCGACCTGGCGCACGGCCTGGGGCTGACGGTGGTGGCGGAGGGTGTCGAGGACGAGCTGACCCGGGACCTGCTGACCGGGATGGGCTGCGACACCATCCAGGGCTACCTGGTCAGCCGGCCCCTGCCAGGCGCTCGGCTGGACCGCTGGCTGGCCGTACGGACCGCCTCCGGTCCCCCCGAGCCCGGAGGCCGCGGCCGGCGTGTCTTCATCACCGCCCGGAGTTCGGTGATCGGCTGAGCCTGTGGACGACGCCGCGCAGCACCGGTCGTCCTCTGCGAGGCTGGCGGCATGAGCCCGCCCGAAGCTGACAACCATGCGGCTGAGCGGGGCTCGCTTGTTCCGTTCGTGCTGCTCAGCTTCCTGATCGCGCTGGTGATGGTATGTGGCGGCATCACCGCGTCGGTGGGGTTCCTGGAACAGCGCGACGTCCAGTCGCTGTGCGATGGAGCAGCGGTCGCGGCCGCGAATGCGGTGGACGAGGGTCGGTACTTCGCGACGTCCGGTCAGGATGCGGTACCGCTGAGCCAGGAGTCGGTCAACTCTGCCGTGGCCGATTACCTGACGTCGGCCAGCGAAGGACTCGACGCCTGGAGTACGTCGACGGACGGGCGCAGCGTGGAGGTCGTTTGCACGCGCTTCGTGGTGCTGCCGTTCGCGGCGCTGTTCCTGGGTGGGAACGAAGTGGAACGCACCGCGGTGGCCTCGGCGAGGTCACCGTTCTCGCCCTGACCGGGCCGCGGATCGGGCATGCCGGGGCGACCAGCGCCGTGTAACCTCTGTCCTGCCTCGCCCCCTTAGCTCAGTCGGCAGAGCGTCTCCATGGTAAGGAGAAGGTCTACGGTTCGATTCCGTAAGGGGGCTCTGCGCCACGATGTCGTTCCGGCCGAACGGTGGGACGATGCGGCGTACGGCGGTGTAGCTCAGACAGGTAGAGCAAGCGGCTCATAATCGCTGTGTCACCGGTTCAAGTCCGGTCACCGCTACTCCGAGCGGGCCCGTGCCCGCTCCGCCCGGCCGGAGCTGCGCTCCGGTCGGGTAACCTTGCCGGGCGCACGCCCCGTTTCCTGCTACGTGAAAGGCTTCACCCCGTGGCCGCCACCGACATCCGCCCCAAGATCACGCTGGCCTGCCAGGTGTGTAAGAACCGCAACTACATCACCCGCAAGAATCGGCGCAACGACCCGGACCGGCTGGAGCTGAAGAAGTTCTGCTCGCACTGCCGCTGCCATCAGGTGCACCGCGAGACCCGCTGACGCCCAACCAAGCCCAGACGAGGTACGCGTGGCTCTCGACCAGTCCTACATCGGGCGCAGCTACCCGCCGAGCGAACCGTACGAGGTAGGTCGGGAGAAGATCCGCGAGTTCGCCGACGCGATCGGTGATCCCAACCCCGCCTACCGGGACCCGCATGCCGCGCAGGCGCTGGGATACGACGACGTGATCGCGCCTCCGACGTTCGCGATCGTGCTGTCTGCACGGGTCGGCGCGCAGGTCGTCTTCGATCCGGAACTCGGTTTGGACTACAGCCGGGTCGTGCACGGCGAGCAGCGCTTCGTGCACAGCCGGCCGGTTCGTGCCGGGGATCGGCTTGTCGGCGTTCTCACTGTCGACAACATCCGTGCCGCCGCGGGGAACGACATTCTGTCCACCCGGGTGGAGATCGGCACGGAGGCCGGCGAGCCGGTGGCGACGGCCTACTCGACGCTGGTGGCACGCGGCCCGGACGGCGACAGCAGCCCCGGCAAGGAGTCCTGACGTGACCGCCACTGTCAACTACGACGATGTCGAGGTGGGCACCGAGTTGCCGCCGGCCAACTTTCCGGTGCAGCGCGTGAACCTGGTGAGGTACGCCGGGGCGTCCGGCGATTTCAACGTCATCCACTGGAATCAGCGGGTCGCCACGTCCGTGGGCCTGCCGGACGTGATCGCTCACGGCATGCTCACGATGGCCGAGGTCGGCCGCGTCGTCACGGACTGGACCGGTGACCCCGGCAGCGTCCTGGAGTACGGCGTTCGGTTCACCAAACCGGTAGTCGTCCCCGACGACGGTACCGGCGCCACGATCGAGGTCACCGCGGTAGTCGGAGCGAAGCTCGACGATCGCCGCGTGCGGGTCGACCTGACGGCCAGCTCGGCCGGGGACAGGGTGCTGTCCATGGCCCGGGCAGTCGTCCAGCTGGCCTGATCGCCATCACGTCAGGGACGTCGCAGCGCAGCTACCGTGGGGTGGTGGGACGTCGGGCTGGGGCACTCTCGCTGGCTCTGTTTCTGCTGGCTTCCTGCAGTGTCGACACACCTGGCCGAGGGCTCCCGACGCAGGGGTCGGGGGATGCGAACGAGAGCTGTCCCGGCATGGCGGTTCAGCCGGCCGCCGACCGGCCGGTGATCGACCTGCGCTTCGAACTGGACGAGGACGGGCGCACGGTGACCGGCACCGAGAAGGTCCGGTTCACACCGGACCTGACGACCGACGAGCTGGTCTTCCGGCTCACCGCGAATCAGCCGTTGTCGGTCGCAGCGGGCAGCGGCATCGAGATCGGCGATGTGACCGGGGATGATGTCGCGGCTGTGGACTTCGAGCCGGCCGGCGCAGCTGAGGCCACCCAGGGTGGGCTGCTCGTCGTGCGGTTAGAGGGCGACCTCCGGCCAGGCCAGAGCACCGAGGTCGGCATCGAGTTCCAGCTCCGGCTGGGCCTGGGGACGTTCGACCGCTTCGGTCATGACGCGCAGACGTCCTGGTGGGGCAGCGGGCATCCGCTGCTTGCCTGGGAACCCGGACACGGCTGGCACCGCGAGCCGCTGCTCGAGACCCTTGGGGAGACAGCAACCAGCCCGGCGGCCCAGACGACGCTCAGCGTGCTGGTGCCCGCCGGCCGCACCGTTCTGATGACCGGCGGGGCAACGGCGGTGGAGGCCGACGACCGGCTCACCCTGTGGCGATCGACAACTCCGGCTGCACGGGACGTCAGCGTGGCAGTGGGGGACTTCACCCTGGCAGAAGAGATCGTTGGCCAGACCAGGCTGATCGTCGGGGCGTCGCCGCAGCAGGCCGGTCCGTTGCTGGATCAGGTCAGGGTGGCGCTCGTGGCGCTGGAGGAGTATCTCGGGCCGTTTCCTTTCGACACGCTGTCCGTTGCCCGGCTGGACGACTACGGCGGCGGGATCGAGTACCCGGCGATGATCTTGCTGGCCGGCGGCGGTGACGTCGTCATTACGCACGAGATCGCACACATGTGGTTCTACGGCATGGTCGGCGACAACCAGGCCGGCGATCCATGGCTGGACGAGGCATTCGCGACGTACGCCGAAGGGCTGGTCACCGGGCCGCCGGAGGATCCCGCTCAGGCGCTGGCCGAACCCCTCGACGTGGGTCTGCCCATCGGGGAGTTTCCCAGCACCGAAGCGTATCTCGACACCGTGTACGGGAAGGGCTCGGCCATGCTCGACCTGGCCCGAAGCGAGTCCGGTCCTGAGCTGTTCGACGCGGCACTTCGGTGCTACCTCAACGCGAACGCATGGCGGATCGCGAAGCCGACGGACGTGGAGGCAGCCCTTCGAGAGCTGCCTGCGGCCCTGGCGGTGCTGCGCGAGGCGGGCGCACTACCCGGCTGATACCAACGCCGCGATCCGCCCGATGCCCTCCGCCAGGTCGTCGTCACCGAGGGCGTAGGAAAGCCGCAGGTAGCCCGGCGTACCGAAGGCCTCTCCGGGTACGACGGCGACCTCGACCTCGTCCAGGATCAGCGTCGCCAGCTCCGCGGACGTATTCGCCATCCGTCCCCGCAGCGGTCGACCGAGCAGGGCTCGCACCGACGGGTAGACATAAAAGGCTCCGTGTGGTTCGGGGCACTCGACGCCGGGAATCTCGCGCAGCAGCGACACGATGGTCTGACGACGCCGGTTGAAGGCGGTCCTCATGTCCCGAACGGCCGTCAGGTCGCCGGTCACCGCGCACAGCGCTGCGGCCTGCGACACGTTGGCGACGTTCGAGGTCGCATGCGACTGCAAGTTCGCTGCTGCTGCGACCACCGCGGGCGGACCGATCATCCAGCCGACCCGCCACCCGGTCATTGCGTACGTCTTGGCCACACCGTTGACCACGACGCAGTGCCCGGCCAGCTCCGGGACGGCAACCGGCATCGAGACGTGGACCGCGTCGCCGTACACCAGGTGCTCGTAGATCTCGTCGGTGACCACCCAGAGGCCGTGCTCCACCGCCCAACGCCCGATCGCTGCCACCTGGTCGGGCGGGTACACCGCCCCGGTGGGGTTGGACGGCGAGCAGAACAGCAGCGCCGTCGTGTGTTCGGTGCGGGCGGCCTCCAATTGCTCCACCGTCACGAGGTAGCCCTGGGTCTCGTCGGTGAGGACCTCGACCGGGACGCCACCTGCCAGTCGGATCGACTCCGGGTAGGTCGTCCAGTACGGCGCCGGCAAAAGCACCTCGTCGCGTGGATCGAGCAGCGTCGCGAGCGCCTCGTAGACCGCCTGCTTGCCGCCGTTTGTCACCAGGACCTGGGTCGGCCCGACGGTGTAGCCGGAGTCCCGTGCGGTCTTGGCGGCGATGGCCGCGCGCAACTCGGGCAGCCCGGCGGCCGGTGTGTAGCGGTGGAACTTGGGCTCGGCGCAGGCCGCGATGGCCGCTTCGACGATGTAGCGAGGCGTCGGAAAGTCCGGCTCGCCGGCGCCGAAGCCGATCACCGGTCGTCCGGCGGCCTTGAGCGCCTTGGCCTTGGCGTCGACGGCCAGCGTCGCGGACTCGCCGATGGCGGCGATGCGGGTGCTGATCCTGGGGGCGACCATGGCGGAATCGTCCCACGAGCCGCAGCGTTTCTCCGCTGCGATACCGGTGCTGTCGGCGGCAGTGAGCCGACTCGAGTCGACCTGGCGTACGCGGCCGGGGCGGCGCCCTTGTACAGTGAGCCCTCGGGGCGACGTGACCCGCTGCCTTGGCGTGCCCATGGCAGGTCAGGCGCCGCCCTGCGTGGGACCTGACTTCAGCCGTGGGTTCCGGGCAGAGGGGTGTAGCTCAATTGGCAGAGCAGCGGTCTCCAAAACCGCAGGCTGCAGGTTCGATTCCTGTCACCCCTGCGACCGGCGAACCGAAGCGACCGGACGGCGACAGAGGCGAGGAAACGTGAGTGAGCGAACCGCTGGCGGACAGGCCCGCAACCGCAGTACGCCGGCGGCCGCTACCGAGCGGCGCAGCGTGGGCCGCTTCCTCCGCGAGGTCATCGCCGAACTCGGCAAGGTCATCTGGCCGGGTCGCAAGGAGCTGATCACGTACACCATCGTCGTGATCATATTCGTGACGTTCATGGTGGCCCTCGTCGCCGGGCTGGACATCCTCTTCGCCCAGGGCGTGCTGTACGTCTTCGGCTGATCCCCGTGACCCATTGTTCGACTGAGAGAGAGCTGTGAGCGAGACCGAGTACGACGAAACCCCCGCTGGCGCTTCACCCGAGGCGGAGCCCGAGCAGGAAGAGCTCGATCCCGTCGAGGAGCTGCGGCAACGGCTGCGGCGTGCCCCGGGCGAGTGGTACGTCGTGCACTCCTACGCCGGCTACGAGAACAAGGTGAAGACCAACCTGGAGAGCCGGATCAACTCCCTGGACATGGAGGAGTACATCTTCCAGATCGAGGTCCCCACCGAGGAGGTCAGGGAGATCAAGAACGGCAAGCCGCAGATGGTCCAGCGCAAGGTCTTCCCCGGCTACATGCTTGTCCGCATGGACCTCAACGACGAGTCCTGGGGCGCGGTCCGCAACACGCCCGGCGTCACCGGGTTCGTGGGAGCCACGTCACGGCCCTCGCCGTTGTCGCTCGACGAGGTGGTCAAGATATTGGTCCCGGCCAGTGCTCGGGACAAGGCCGGTCAGCCAGGCGCCCAGGCCAAGCCGACGGTCGTGGACTTCGAGATCGGCGAGTCGGTCACCGTCATGGACGGCCCGTTCGCCACGTTGCCGGCGACGATCAGCGAGATCAACCCCGAGCAACACAAGCTGAAGGTGCTGGTCTCGATCTTCGGTCGGGAGACACCGGTCGAGCTGTCCTTCACCCAGGTTTCGAAGATCTAGTCCGCACACCACCAACAGAGAGATCCGAGCATGCCCCCCAGGAAGAAGCTCGCAGCCGTCATCAAGCTGCAGATCAAAGCCGGTGCGGCCACCCCCGCCCCGCCCGTCGGTCCCGCGCTGGGCCAGCACGGTGTGAACATCATGGAGTTCTGTAAGGCCTACAACGCCGCCACCGAGGCACAGCGCGGCGACGTCGTACCGGTCGAGATCTCGGTGTTCGAGGACCGCTCCTTTACCTTCGTCACCAAGACCCCCCCGGCAGCCCGGCTGCTGCTCAAGGCCGCCGGCGTGGAGAAGGGCAGCGGAGAGCCGCACAAGACGAAGGTCGCCACGGTGACCCGAGACCAGGTCCGGGAGATCGCGCAGAACAAGATGTCCGACCTCAACGCCAACGACCTCGACCAAGCCGAGAAGATCATCGCCGGGACCGCCCGGTCGATGGGCATTACCGTCAAGAACTAGACCGCCTGAAACCAGACCGCCCAAGAACCAGTCAGCAACCGTGGGAGGGCCCGCGCCGGCCCGCCGTACCACATGTCCCGCGTCCCGAATCCGACGCGACAGAAGGGATGATCATGAAGCGCAGCAAGTCCTACCGGCAGGCCGCCGAGTTGCTCGAGGAGGGCCGCATCTACACCCCGCTGGAGGCCGCCCGGCTCGCCCCCCAGACCTCCAAGACGTCGTACGACGCAACCGTCGAGGTTGCCCTACGGCTCGGCGTTGACCCCCGCAAGGCAGACCAGATGGTGCGCGGCACGGTGAACCTGCCGCACGGCACCGGAAAGACCGCCCGCGTGATCGTGTTCGCGACCGGCGACAAGGCGGCCGAAGCCGAGGCCGCCGGAGCCGACGTCGTCGGCTCGGACGACCTGCTCGAGCGGATCCAGGGAGGTTTCCTGGACTTCGACGCCGCGATCGCCACACCCGACCAGATGGCCAAGGTCGGACGGATTGCCAGGATCCTCGGACCGAGGGGGCTGATGCCGAACCCCAAGACCGGGACCGTCACCCCCGACGTGGCCAAGGCGGTCACCGACATCAAGGGCGGCAAGATCAACTTCCGCGTCGACAAGCAGGCGAACCTGCACCTGGTCATCGGCAAGACGTCCTTTCCCACCGAGAAGTTGGTGGAGAACTACGCCGCCGCGCTGGACGAGGTGCTGCGGGCCAAGCCGGCGTCGTCGAAGGGGAAGTTCCTCAAGAAGGTCACGTTCACCACCACGATGGGACCGGGAATCCCCGTCGATCCCAACCGCACCCGCAACATGCTCGAAGACACCTCGGCCTGACGGAGTTGTCGCCGCAAGGCACGGCGACGTACAGTGAGGCGAATCCAACCGAAGACCGCTGGTCGTCGTGCTCTGGCACGCACCGAAGGCCCCGTACGCCGGGCGGCCCGCGCAGGGTGGACGGATCGAACCGCCGTGGCTTGCCACGAGCCAACGCCCCGTCGCTGCTGCGCTGGGGCGTTTGTCCTGTCCGGGGCCGGAGGACTACCGACTGGCTGACACACCAGGACGAAGGGGCTCATGGCCAAGCCGGACAAGGTCGGCGCGGTGACCGAGATTGCCAACCGCTTCCAGAACTCCTCGGCCGCCGTGCTGACGGAGTACCGCGGCTTGACAGTCGCTCAGCTCACGACGCTTCGGCGCTCCCTCGGCGCGGGCAGCACGTACGCCGTGGTGAAGAACACGCTCACCAAGCGCGCAGCCCGCGACGCCGGGTTCACTGAACTGGAGGACCTGCTCACCGGGCCGACCGCCATCGCGTTCATCGGCGGCGACCCGGTGGCTGCGGCCAAGGGGCTGCGGGACTTCTCCCGGGCCAACCCGCTGCTGGTCATCAAAGGCGGCGTGCTCGACGGGCGGCCGCTGTCTGCGGCAGAGATCGGCCGGATCGCCGATCTGGAGTCGCGCGAGGTGCTGCTGGCCAAGCTTGCCGGCGCGATGAAGGGCAATCTGACCAAGGCCGCAGGCCTCTTCCAGGCCCCGCTGTCCCAGGTCGCCCGACTCGTCGCCGCCTTGGTCGACAAGCGCAGCACGAAAGAGGGCTCGCTGCCGGTCCAGGACGAGCCGGCCCCCGAGTCCGCGGAGCCGACCCAGGACGAGCCGGCCCCCGAGTCCGCGGAGCCGACCCAGGACACAGCACCGATCTCGTAACCCAGCGGCACCCACACGCATCCAGATCGAGAGGAACCAGACACCATGGCAAAGATGAACAACGACGAGTTGCTCGACGTCTTCAAGGAGATGACGCTGCTCGAGCTCTCGGAGTTCCTGAAGCAGTTCGAGGAGACCTTCGACGTGACCGCCGCTGCGCCGGTTGCGGCGGCAGCTCCGGCTGGTGGCGGCGGTGGCACCGAGGCGCCGGCGGTCGAGGAGCAGGACGAGTTCGACGTGATCCTCGAAGCTGCCGGGGAGAAGAAGATCCAGGTCATCAAGGAGGTCCGGTCACTGACCAGCCTCGGCCTCAAGGAGGCCAAGGACCTCGTGGATTCCGCCCCGAGTGCAGTGCTGGAGAAGGTGGCCAAGGAAGCCGCCGACAAGGCTCGCGCCGCCCTGGAGGGCGCCGGGGCCACGGTCACCGTCAAGTAGGGCTCCACCCCCCGGCTTCTTGCGTCTGGACCCGCCCGCAAAGGGGGAACACAGCGCTGAGTAGCGCTGTTGGACTTGACGAGAGCCGTGATGGCCGTCACGCTTGCTGCACAGTGGCATACCGAGCGATGTATGGCTCGACAGCAGTCATGGCCTCAGCTAGACTGCTGGTTTGCGCTGCCCACTCCTTGCTGCCCCGCTGACGCGGGTCAACAGCGGTGCGCGCAGACCACAAGTAAATAGCCCGACCGCTCTACCACTGGTCCTCGGAAGGACGCACTTTGGCTGGCTCCCGCCCCGGCAAGACCACCGCTACGACGACAAACCCCGGTAAGTCCAGTACCACTCTCGCAGGCATCCCAGGCGCTCCCTTCCGGATCTCCTTCGCGAAGATCCGGGAGCCGCTCGAGGTTCCCGACCTTCTGTCTCTGCAGACCGACTCCTTCGACTGGCTCGTCGGGAACGACGACTGGACCGCCCGAGTCGCGGGCGAGCAGGAGGCCACCAGCGGCTTGGCCGACATCCTCGGCGAGATCTCGCCGATCGAGGACTTCTCGGGCTCCATGTCGCTGTCCTTTTCCAACCCCCGCTTCGAGGAGGTCAAGGCCTCGGAGGAGGAGTGCAAGGACAAGGACATGACCTTCGCCGCTCCGTTGTTCGTGACCGCGGAGTTCACGAACAACGTCACCGGCGAGATCAAGAGCCAGACCGTATTCATGGGCGACTTCCCGATGATGACGGTCAAGGGCACGTTCATCATCAACGGCACTGAGCGCGTCGTCGTCTCCCAGCTCGTCCGCTCGCCAGGCGTCTACTTCGACCGGACCCTGGACAAGGTCTCCGACAAGGACATCTTCAGCTGCAAGGTGATCCCCAGCCGGGGTGCGTGGCTCGAGTTCGATGTCGACAAGCGCGACACCGTAGGTGTCCGGATCGACCGCAAGCGCCGCCAGCCGGTGACCGTGCTGCTCAAGGCACTGGGCTGGACCGAGCAGCGGATCCGCACCCACTTCGCGTGGTCCGAGACGATGCTCACCACCCTGGAGAAGGATCACATCGCCACGCAGGACGAGGCGCTGCTGGACATCTACCGCAAGCTTCGTCCCGGCGAGCCGCCGACCCGGGAGAGCGCCCAGACACTGCTGGACAACCTGTTCTTCAACGTCAAGCGCTACGACCTGGCCAAGGTCGGGCGTTACAAGATCAACAAGAAGCTGGGCTTGGACCTGCCGTACCGGCACGGCGTACTCACCGAGGCCGACGTACTGGCCACGATCGAGTACGTCGTACGGCTGCAGGCCGGCGAGGACGGCTACGAGACCGACGACATCGACCACTTCGGCAACCGCCGCCTGCGCACGGTCGGTGAGCTGATCCAGAACCAGATCCGGGTCGGCCTGTCGCGGATGGAGCGGGTGGTCCGGGAGCGGATGACCACCCAGGACGTCGAGGCGATCACGCCGCAGACACTGATCAACATCCGCCCGGTCGTGGCCTCCATCAAGGAGTTCTTCGGGACGTCGCAGCTGTCGCAGTTCATGGACCAGACCAACCCGCTGGCGGGTCTGACCCACAAGCGGCGGCTGTCCGCGCTCGGGCCAGGTGGGTTGTCCCGTGAGCGGGCCGGCTTCGAGGTGCGAGACGTGCATCCGAGCCACTACGGCCGGATGTGCCCGATCGAGACCCCGGAGGGTCCGAACATCGGCCTGATCGGGTCACTGTCGACGTTCGCCCGGGTGAACTCCTTCGGTTTCGTCGAAACGCCGTACCGCAAGGTCAACAAGGGTGTCGTCACCGACCAGATCGACTACCTGACCGCCGACGAGGAGGACCGCCACGTCGTGGCGCAGGCCAACTCGCCGCTGAATGCCAAGGGACGTTTCACCGACGCCCGCGTCCTGGTACGTCGCAAGGCCGGCGAGGTCGACCTGATCGACCCCGACGGCGTCGACTACATGGATGTCTCGCCGCGGCAGATGGTCTCGGTGGCTACCGCGATGATCCCGTTCCTGGAGCACGACGACGCCAACCGGGCGCTGATGGGCGCGAACATGCAGCGCCAGTCCGTGCCGCTGCTGCGCAGCGAGTCGCCGCTGGTCGGGACGGGCATGGAGTTGCGGGCGGCGGTGGACGCCGGTGACGTGCTGGTGGCGACAAGAGACGGCATCGTCGAGGACGTCTCGGCCGACCTGATCACGGTGATGGCCGACGACGGCAGCCGGAACACCTACCGGCTGCACAAGTTCCGCCGCTCCAATCAGGGCACCTGCATCAACCAGCGCCCGATCGTCGACGAGGGCGCCCGGGTGGAGGTCGGCCAGGTCATCGCCGACGGACCCTGCACCGACGACGGCGAGATGGCGCTGGGCAAGAACCTGCTCGTCGCGTTCATGCCGTGGGAGGGGCACAACTACGAAGACGCGATCATTCTGTCGCAGCGCCTCGTCCAGGACGACGTACTGTCCTCCATCCACATCGAGGAGTTTGAGGTCGACGCCCGCGACACCAAGCTGGGCGCCGAGGAGATCACCCGGGACATCCCGAACGTCTCCGAGGAGGTCCTGGCCGACCTCGACGAGCGCGGCATCATCCGCATCGGCGCCGAGGTCGTGCCCGGTGACATCCTGATCGGCAAGGTCACGCCCAAGGGCGAGACCGAGCTGACTCCGGAGGAGCGGCTGTTGCGCGCGATCTTCGGGGAAAAGGCCCGGGAGGTCCGGGACACCTCGCTCAAGGTCAAGCACGGCGAGGGCGGCAAGGTCATCGGCGTCCGGGTGTTCAGCCGGGACGACGGCGACGAGCTGCCGGCCGGTGTGAACGAACTCATCAGGGTGTACGTCGCCCAGATGCGCAAGATCCAAGACGGCGACAAGCTCGCCGGGCGGCACGGCAACAAGGGCGTGATCGCGAAGATCCTGCCGCAGGAAGACATGCCGTTCCTCGAGGACGGCACCCCGGTCGACATCGTTCTCAACCCGCTCGGTGTCCCGGGCCGGATGAACGTCGGCCAGGTGTTGGAGACCCATCTCGGGTGGGTCGCCAAGTCCGGTTGGGACGTGGAGGGCGAACCGGACTGGGCCTCGGTCCTGCCACCGGAGGCGTACACCGCTGAGCCGGGTACGAACACCGCGACGCCGGTGTTCGACGGCGCCCGCGAGGAGGAGATCATCGGCCTTCTCGGCTCGACCCGGCCAAACCGCGACGGGAGGCGGATGGTCGAGCAGACCGGCAAGGCACGGCTGTTCGACGGCCGCACCGGCGACCCGTTCCCGGAGCCGATCTCGGTCGGCTACATCTACATCATCAAGCTGCTGCACCTGGTCGACGACAAGATCCACGCCCGTTCGACCGGGCCGTACTCGATGATCACCCAGCAGCCGCTGGGCGGTAAGGCGCAGTTCGGTGGTCAGCGCTTCGGTGAGATGGAGTGCTGGGCGATGCAGGCCTACGGGGCGGCGTACGCCCTGCAGGAGTTGCTCACGATCAAGAGCGACGACGTCCTCGGTCGGGTGAAGGTCTACGAGGCCATCGTCAAAGGCGAGAACATCCCCGAGCCGGGTATCCCGGAGTCGTTCAAGGTGCTGCTCAAGGAGCTGCAGTCGCTGTGCCTGAACGTCGAGGTGCTCTCCAGCGACGGCGTCTCGATCGAGCTGAAGGACACCGACGAGGACGTCTTCCGGGCCGCGGAGGAACTGGGCATCGACCTGTCCCGCCGCGAGCCAAGCAGCGTCGAAGAGGTCTAGATCCCCGACAACCCAGAACAACAGCGAAGAGTGACTTCCCGAAAGAGGGATCAGATAAATGCTTGACGTGAATTTCTTCGACGAGTTGCGCATCGGCCTGGCTACCGCTGACGACATCCGGCAGTGGTCGCACGGCGAGGTCAAAAAGCCGGAGACCATCAACTACCGGACCCTCCGTCCAGAAAAGGACGGCCTGTTCTGCGAGAAGATCTTCGGTCCCACCCGGGACTGGGAGTGCTACTGCGGCAAGTACAAGCGGGTCCGGTTCAAGGGCATCATCTGTGAGCGGTGCGGCGTCGAGGTGACCCGCGCCAAGGTGCGCCGTGAGCGGATGGGCCACATCGAGCTGGCCGCTCCGGTCACCCACATCTGGTACTTCAAGGGCGTCCCGTCCCGGTTGGGCTATCTGCTCGACCTGGCGCCCAAGGACCTCGAGAAGATCATCTACTTTGCGGCGTACCTCATCACCGCGGTCGACAACGAGGCGCGTCACCGGGACATGCCGACGGTCGACGCGGAGATCTCGGCCGAGCGCAAGCACCTGGAGAACCAGCGCGACGCCGACGTCGAGGACCGGCAGAAGAAGCTCGAGGCCGACCTCGCAGAGCTCGAGGCCGAAGGAGCCAAGAGCGATGTACGCCGGAAGGTTCGCGAGGGCGGGGAGCGCGAGATGCGCCAGATCCGCGACCGCGCTCAGCGGGAGATCGACCGCCTCGACGAGGTGGTGGACACCTTCCGCAAGCTCGAGGTCAAGCAGCTGATCGGCGACGAGATGCTGTACCGCGAGCTGCGCGACCGGTTCGGGGAGTACTTCGAGGGCGGGATGGGCGCCACGGCGCTGCAGAAGCTGCTGGAGGGCTTCGACCTCGTCGCTGAGGCGGAGTCGCTGCGCGAGACGATCCGCTCCGGCAAGGGGCAGAAGAAGTTGCGCGCGCTGAAGCGGCTCAAGGTGGTCGCGGCGTTCCTGAACACCAGGAACTCCCCGATGGGCATGGTGTTGGACTGCGTGCCGGTGATCCCGCCGGACCTGCGTCCGATGGTGCAGCTCGACGGTGGGCGGTTCGCCACGTCGGACCTGAACGACCTGTACCGCCGGGTGATCAACCGGAACAACCGGCTCAAGCGACTGCTCGACCTCGGTGCGCCGGAGATCATCGTCAACAACGAGAAGCGGATGCTGCAGGAGGCCGTCGACGCGCTGTTCGACAACGGCCGCCGCGGCCGGCCGGTCACCGGCCCGGGCAACCGCCCGTTGAAGTCACTGTCGGACATGCTCAAGGGCAAGCAGGGCAGGTTCCGCCAGAACCTGCTCGGCAAGCGCGTGGACTACTCCGGCCGTTCGGTCATCGTGGTCGGTCCGCAGCTCAAGCTGCACCAGTGCGGTCTGCCCAAGCAGATGGCGCTGGAGCTGTTCAAGCCGTTCGTCATGAAGCGGCTGGTCGACCTCAACCACGCCCAGAACATCAAGTCCGCCAAGCGGATGGTCGAGCGTGCGCGGCCGGTCGTGTGGGACGTGCTGGAGGAGGTCATCACCGACCACCCGGTGCTGCTGAACCGCGCGCCGACACTGCACCGGCTCGGGATCCAGGCCTTCGAGCCGCAGCTGGTCGAGGGCAAGGCGATCCAGATCCACCCGCTGGTCTGCACGGCGTTCAATGCCGACTTCGACGGCGACCAGATGGCAGTGCACCTTCCGCTGTCCGCCGAGGCGCAGGCCGAGGCGCGGATCCTGATGCTGTCCTCGAACAACATCCTGAGCCCGGCCGACGGTCGGCCGATCACCTCGCCCACCCAGGACATGGTGCTCGGCATCTACCACCTGACGGCGCTGGAGAACAACGCCGCCGAGCGGGACGTGGTAACCGATGACCGGACCTATTCCTCGCTGGCCGAGGCCATCATGGCCTACGACCGGGGAGTGCTCGGTCTGCGGACCAAGACTCGGATCCGCCTGCGGGACGTCCCAGCAGTGGACAACAGCACCGAGACGTGGGACGCACCCGAGGGCTGGGAGTCCGGACGGCCGCTGGTCGTGGAAACCACGTTGGGCCGGGTGCTCTTCAACGAGACGCTGCCGGAGGACTACCGGTTCGTCAACTACGAGGTGCCCAAGGGCGCTCTCGGCGCGATCGTCAACGATCTGGCCGAGCGCTACCCCAAGGTGCAGGTGGCAGCGACGCTGGACGCGCTCAAGGCGGCCGGCTTCCACTGGGCCACCCGCGCCGGCGTGACGATCGCGATCGACGACGTCGTGACGCCGCCGAACAAGCAGACGATCCTCGACCGCTACGAGAAGGACGCGGAGAAGATCGAGAAGCAGTACCTGCGCGGTGTCATCACCGACGAGGAGCGCCGGCAGGAACTCATCGAGATCTGGACCAAGGCCAGCAAGGAAGTAGCCGTCGCGATGGAGGCGAACTTCCCGCGGACCAACCCGGTCTGGGTCATGGTCAACTCCGGCGCGCGCGGCAACATGATGCAGATCCGGCAGATCGCGGGAATGCGCGGCCTGGTGGCCAACCCGAAGGGCGAGATCATCCCGCGGCCGATCAAGGCCAACTTCAGGGAGGGTCTGACCGTGCTGGAGTACTTCATCTCCACTCACGGCGCCCGAAAGGGACTAGCTGACACGGCTTTGCGGACGGCGGACTCCGGCTACCTCACCCGTCGACTGGTCGACGTCTCCCAGGACGTCATCATCCGCGAGGAGGACTGCGGGACCGAGCGCGGCGTCGTCATGGCGATCGGGTCGCGCCCCGAGGACGGGGTGCTGGTCAAGGATCCGCACGCCGAGACCAGCGTTTACGCGCGGGTGTTGGCCAACGACGTGGTGGATTCCTCCGGTGCGGTGCTGGCCACGGCCGGCAGCGACCTGGGCGACCTGCTGATCAACAGTCTGATCGAGGCCGGTGTGGCCGAGGTCCGGGTCCGCTGCGTGCTGACATGTGAGTCCGCACTCGGCACCTGCGCAGCCTGTTACGGCCGCTCACTGGCCACCGGCAAGCTCGTCGACGTCGGCGAGGCGGTCGGCATCATCGCCGCCCAGTCCATCGGCGAGCCGGGCACGCAGCTGACGATGCGCACCTTCCACACCGGCGGTGTGGCCGGGGAGGACATCACGCACGGGCTGCCCCGGGTGGGTGAACTCTTCGAGGCTCGGGTACCCAAGGGCAAGGCGCCGATCGCCGAGGTGGCGGGACGGATCCGGATCGAGGACTCCGAGAAGCTGCGCAAGATCGTCATCACGCCGGACGACGGCAGCGAGGAGATCGTCTACGACAAGATCAGTCGCCGTGCGCGGCTGCGTGTTGCCGAAGGCGATCCCGTCGAGGTGGGCCAGAAGCTCACCGAGGGTGCCGAGGACCCGCACGAGGTGCTGCGGATCATGGGCCCGCGTGAGGTGCAGTTGCACCTGGTGCGTGAGGTACAGAAGGTCTACCGCAGCCAGGGCGTGTCGATCCACGACAAGCACATCGAGGTGATCATCCGGCAGATGCTCAAGCGGGTCACCGTCATCGACTCCGGTGCCACGGACTTCCTCCCCGGTGCGCTGGCCGAGCGGGCGTTGTTCGAGGCGGAGAACCGTCGGGTGGTCGCCGAGGGCGGCGAGCCGGCCTCCGGCCGTCCGGTGCTGATGGGAATCACAAAGGCGTCGCTGGCGACGGAGTCGTGGCTGTCCGCGGCGTCGTTCCAGGAGACCACCCGGGTGCTCACTGATGCGGCCATCCAGGCCAAGAGCGATTCGCTGGTCGGCCTCAAGGAGAACGTCATCATCGGCAAGCTCATCCCGGCCGGCACCGGCATCAGCCGTTACCGCAACATCAAGGTCGAGCCGACCGAGGAAGCGCGGGCGGCGGTCTACACCATGGCCGGCTACGACGACACCGACTACTACGGGACGACGTTCGGTCAAGGCGGCGGTCAGGCGGTTCCGCTGGAGGACTACGACTACGGTCGGGACTACCGCTAACAGGCAAGTACGGCTGACGGGCCGGGCGGAGCCGCGGGCAGCGGTTCCACCCGGCCGCTGTCGCACGGCGGTAAGCGGATGTAGACTAAGTCTTATGACTAAGTCCGTTGGCGTGCACGAAGCCAAAACGCACCTGTCCCGGCTGCTGAATGCCGTTGCGCTAGGGGAGGAGGTAGTCATCACGCGCAGGGGAGAGGAAGTCGCCCGGCTGGTGCCACCAGCGCGCAAGCGATCGCGCCAGTTCGGGATCGACGAGGGTGTGTACGAGGTCCCGCCGGACTTCAACGACCCGCTGGACGAGCACACCCTGGCGGGCTTCGAGCGGTGAGGGTGCTTCTGGACACCCACGTATTCCTCTGGCTGCAGACCGCGCCGGGCCGCCTGGCACCGACTGTCCTGGCCAGACTCGCCGACCCGGCAACGCAGTTGGTGGTCTCTGCTGCCACGGCGTGGGAGGTCGCAATCAAGCATGCGCTCGGACGGCTGCCGCTGCCCGAGCCTCCGGTGAGCTATCTGCCGTCTCGGATGGCGGCGACGGGGGCGACGGCATTGTCGGTCTCACACGACGACGCGCTCGGAGTCGGCTTGCTCCCAGCACTGCATAGGGACCCGTTCGATCGGCTGCTGATCTCGCAAGCGCGCGGCCACGGGTTCGTTCTCGTCACTGCCGACCCGGCGATCACCCAGTACGACGTCGAGGTCATGCCGGCGCGCTGACGGGTGAACGGCCGTTCTCGGCATCGTCTCGGGGTCATCGGAGGTGTTTCCGGTTCCTCCGCTGCCGCGATCACCTCCGTTGGCGCGATTCGTGCGCGATGACGAACTTTCAGTAGCCCCGCATTCCGGCGTCATGCGCCCGGATGGCCGACGACTTCGGTCACCAGATGGACACCGTCCACAGTGGACGGAATCTCCTCGGCGTGCCTTCGGCACCGACAGGTTCACCTTGACCGGTAGCCGTTCTCAGTGTGGGCAATCCCGATGCCCCCGGCGTCCGCCTCGGAGCTGCCCTCGGACAGCCGGAGCGCCAGGCGTACTCGCCGTCCGTCGAGCCGGCACGGGATCTCCCGAGCCAGCCAGCATTGTTCAGGGTGGTGGCGGAATGCCGACCCGCTTTGACCATGGCGTGAGCGCTAGGTATTGTTGTCTCTTGTGCCTGGGGCAACCCGGGCCGTCCCGTGCGCCATTCGGCGCCAAGAACACTCCCTCGACGATAGCGGTGGGGGATGGCTTGTGGGCCGGGCGACACGCCCGACCTCGGGGGTCGGACAGGACGAGCACAGCAGCCAAACCGAGCACGACCGGACGGGAGACGACAGGCCTTCATGCCCACGATCCAGCAGCTGGTCCGCAAGGGCCGCGAGGACAAGATCGAGAAGACCAAGACTCCCGCGCTCAAGGGCAGCCCCCAGCGGCGCGGGGTGTGCACGCGCGTCTACACCACGACACCGAAGAAGCCGAACTCCGCGCTTCGCAAGGTGGCCCGCGTCCGGCTGACCAGCGGTGTCGAGGTCACGGCGTACATCCCGGGCGTGGGGCACAACCTGCAGGAGCACTCGATCGTGCTCGTGCGGGGCGGCCGGGTGAAGGACCTGCCCGGCGTCCGTTACAAGATCATTCGTGGCTCGCTCGACACCCAGGGCGTGCGCGGCCGAAAGCAGGCCCGCAGCCGGTACGGCGCGAAAAAGGAGAAGAGCTAATGCCCCGCAAGGGCCCGCCTCCCAGGCACCCCGTCGTCATCGACCCCGTCTACGGCTCCCCCCTGGTCACGAGCCTGATCAACAAGGTGCTGATGGGTGGCAAGCGGTCACTGGCCGAGCGGATCGTCTACGGCGCCCTGGAGGGTTGCCGGGAGCGCTCCGGGAACGACCCGGTCGTCACCCTGAAGCGGGCGATGGACAACGTCCGGCCCGCGATCGAGGTGAAGAGCCGCCGCGTCGGTGGCGCGACATATCAGGTCCCGGTCGAGGTTCGCGCGAGCCGCAGTACGACGTTGGCGCTGCGCTGGCTGATCCAGTACAGCCGGGCCCGTCGCGAAAAGACGATGACCGAGCGGCTGATGAACGAGCTGCTCGATGCGAGCAACGGCCTCGGCGCCACGGTCAAGCGCCGTGAAGACACCCACCGGATGGCCGAGGCGAACAAAGCCTTCGCGCACTACCGCTGGTAGTCGCACCCAGAACGAAACCGAGAGAGATGAGAACAGTGACAAAGGCAAGCGGCGAACTGAGCCGGGTCCGCAACATCGGGATCATGGCGCATATCGACGCGGGCAAGACCACGACCACCGAGCGGATCCTGTACTACACCGGCATCACCTACAAGATCGGCGAGGTCCACGAGGGCGCCGCGGTGATGGACTGGATGGAGCAGGAGCAGGAGCGTGGCATCACGATCACGTCTGCTGCGACGAAGTGCTTCTGGAACGACCACGAGATCAACATCATCGATACCCCCGGGCACGTCGACTTCACCGTCGAGGTGGAGCGGTCGCTGCGGGTGCTCGACGGCGCCGTCGCGGTGTACGACGCCGTCGCCGGCGTAGAGCCGCAGACCGAGACGGTCTGGCGCCAGGCCGATAAGTACAACGTCCCGCGGATGTGCTTCGTCAACAAGCTCGACCGCACCGGAGCGAACTTCTTCCGCTGCGTCGACATGATGCGGGAGCGGCTCAACGCCACCCCGCTGGTCCTGCAGCTGCCGATCGGCGCCGAGGGCGACTTCACCGGCATGGTCGACCTGCTGAGGATGAAGGCTCTGATCTACCCGGTCGAGGCCGCCAAGGGCGAGATGTACAACACCGTGGAGATCCCGGCCGAGCTGGCCGAGGAAGCCGCGCACTGGCGGGAAATCCTGATCGAGACGCTGGCCGAGGCCGACGACGAGGTCATGGAGGCCTACCTGGTAGGCGAGGAACTGCCCTACGAGCAGCTCAAGGCCGCGATCCGCCGCGCCACGCTCGCGGACAAGCTCAATCCGGTGCTGTGTGGCTCGGCGTTCAAGAACAAGGGCGTGCAGCCGATGCTGGACGCGGTCGTCGACTTCCTGCCCAGCCCGCTGGACGTGGGCGCGATCGTCGGCACCGGCCTGGACGGCGTGTCGGTGATCTCCCGCGAACCGAGCGACGACGAGCCGTTCGCCGCGCTGGCGTTCAAGATCCAGACCGACCAGCACCTCGGCAAGCTGACCTACATCCGGGTCTACTCCGGCCGGCTTACGTCCGGTTCGGCCGTGCTCAACAGCACCAAGGATCGCAAGGAACGAATCGGCAAGGTCTACCAGATGCACGCCAACAAGCGCGAGGAGCGCCCAGGCGTGGGTGCAGGGGAGATCGTCGCCGTCGCGGGTCTGAAGCAGACCACGACCGGCGACACGCTGTGCGACCTCAACCAGGTAGTCATCCTTGAGTCGATGACGTTCCCGGCACCGGTGATTTCCGTCGCTATCGAGCCCAAGACCAAGGGCGACCAGGAGAAGCTGGGAACGGCGATCCAGAAGCTCGCCGAGGAAGACCCGACATTCCAGGTGCATCAGGACGACGAGACCGGCCAGACGATCATCGAGGGCATGGGCGAGCTGCACCTGGAGGTGCTGGTCGACCGGATGCGCCGGGAGTTCCGCGTCGAGGCGAACGTCGGCAAGCCGCAGGTGGCCTATCGGGAGACGATCCGCCGCCCGGTGCTGAAGCACACTTACGTCCACAAGAAGCAGACCGGTGGCTCGGGCCAGTACGCCAAGGTGACCATCACGGTGGAGCCGCTCGAGCGCTCCGCCGAGGGAGCGACGTACGAGTTCGTCAACGAGGTCACCGGCGGCCGGATCCCGCGGGAGTACATCCCCTCGGTGGACCAGGGCGTGCAGGACGCCATGCAGTACGGCGTACTGGCCGGGTATCCGCTGGTGGGTGTGAAGGTCACCCTTGTGGACGGCTCCTACCACGAGGTCGACTCCTCGGAGATGGCCTTCAAGATCGCCGGTTCGATGGCGTTCAAGGAGGCCGCGAGAAAGGCCGATCCCGCGTTGCTCGAGCCGATGATGGCCGTCGAGGTCACGACGCCCGAGGAGAACATGGGCGACGTCATCGGCGACCTGTCCAGCCGCCGCGGCACCATCCAGGCCATGGACGAGCGCAGTGGCGTCCGGGTGGTCCGGGCGCTGGTGCCGCTGTCGGAGATGTTCGGTTATGTGGGCGACCTGCGCAGCAGCACCCAGGGTCGCGCGAGTTACAGCATGCAGTTCGACTCGTACGCCGAAGTACCGGCGAACGTCGCCAAGGAAATCATCGCCAAGGTCACCGGCGAGTAGCCCGACCAGTCCACACGTCGTACGGCGTACCAGAAACACAGTCACAGGAGGAGTGAAGTGGCGAAGGCCAAGTTCCAGCGGACCAAGCCGCACGTCAACATCGGGACCATCGGTCACATCGACCATGGCAAGACGACGCTGACCGCTGCCATCACCAAAGTGCTGCACGACAAGTTTCCGACCCTCAACGAGATGTCCGCCTTCGATCAGATCGACAAGGCTCCCGAGGAGCGGCAGCGCGGCATCACGATCTCGATCGCCCACGTCGAGTACCAGACCGAGAGCCGGCACTACGCCCACGTCGACTGCCCGGGTCACGCCGACTACATCAAGAACATGATCACCGGCGCGGCCCAGATGGACGGCGCGATCCTGGTCGTGTCGGCGACGGACGGCCCGATGCCGCAGACCAAGGAGCATGTGCTCCTGGCCCGCCAGGTCGGAGTGCCCTACATCGTGGTCGCGCTGAACAAGGCCGACATGGTCGACGACGAGGAGATCCTGGAACTCGTCGAGCTCGAGGTCCGCGAGCTGCTCAGCGACTACGAGTTCCCCGGCGACGATCTGCCGATCATCCGGGTGTCGGCGCTCAAGGCGCTGGAGGGCGACGCCGAGTGGGGCGCGACGGTCCTCGAGCTCATGGACGCCGTGGACGCCTCGATTCCAGAGCCGGAGCGCGACGTCGCCAAGGCGTTCCTGATGCCGGTGGAGGACGTCTTCACGATCACCGGCCGCGGCACGGTGGTCACCGGACGGATCGAGCGCGGCATCGTCAAGGTGAACGAGACCGTCGAGATCGTCGGTATCCGACCGAAGTCCACGAGCACGACCGTCACGGGCGTTGAGATGTTCCGCAAGCTGCTCGACCAGGGGCAGGCCGGTGACAACGCCGGGCTGCTGCTGCGTGGGGTCAAGCGCGAGGACGTCGAGCGCGGCCAGGTTGTCGTCAAGCCCGGCTCGATCACCCCGCACACGGTCTTCGACGCGCAGGTCTACATCCTGAGCAAGGACGAGGGCGGCCGGCACACGCCGTTCTTCAACAACTACCGGCCGCAGTTCTACTTCCGCACCACCGACGTGACTGGCGTGGTGACCCTCCCGGATGGCACCGAGATGGTCATGCCGGGCGACAACACCGAGATGTCGGTCGAGCTGATCCAGCCGATCGCTATGGAGGAGGGCCTGCGCTTCGCCATCCGCGAGGGTGGCCGCACCGTGGGCGCCGGTCGAGTCACCAAGATCAACAAGTAGGGCGAGCGGATCGCGCTGCAGGAAAAGCGAACGGATCGCGCTGTAGGAATCGCTCGAGTCGAGTGTCGTGCGCGCGGTTGTAGTACCGAGTAGTCAGCAATCAGACGAGATTGGGAACAGATGGCGGGACAGAAGATCCGCATCAGGCTCAAGGCGTATGACCACGAGGCGATCGATGCCTCGGCACGCAAGATCGTGGACACGGTCATGCGTACCGGCGCGCGCGTCGTGGGGCCGGTGCCCTTGCCGACGGAGAAGAACGTGTACTGCGTCATCCGCTCGCCGCACAAGTACAAGGATTCGCGCGAGCACTTCGAGATGCGCACGCACAAGCGCCTCATCGACATCCTCGATCCGACGCCGAAGACGGTCGACGCGCTGATGCGCATCGACCTGCCCGCCAGCGTCGACGTGAATATCCAGTAGGGATCGCAACTCATGCCAACCAACACCGGGCCAACCAGAACGGTCAAGGCCCTGCTGGGCGAGAAGCTCGGGATGACCCAGGTCTTCGACGAGAACAACCGGATCGTGCCGGTCACCGTCGTCAAGGCCGGGCCGTGCGTGGTGACCCAGGTGCGCACTCCGGAGCTTGATGGCTACGCAGCCGTCCAGATCGGCTTCGGCGCCATCGACCCGCGCCGGGTGAACAAGCCCGAGGCCGGCCACTTCGCCAAGGCAGGCGTGACGCCTCGCCGGTACCTGACCGAGATCCGCACCAAAGACGCGTCGTCGTACGAGGTCGGCCAGGAGCTCACCTGCGAGACGTTCGCCCCCGGTGCCGCCGTCGACGTCGCCGGCACGAGCAAAGGCAAGGGAACCGCCGGTGTCATGAAGCGGCACGGCTTCCACGGCCTCGGTGCCGGTCACGGCACCCAGGCCAAGCACCGGCACCCCGGCTCGATCGGCGGCTGCGCCGCGCCGGGACGGGTCTTCAAGGGGCTGAAGATGGCCGGCCGGATGGGCAACGTGCGAACGACCGTCCTCGGTCTGACCGTTCACCGCGTCGACGTCGACAAGGGTCTGCTGCTCATCAAGGGCGCCGTACCCGGTCCGACCGGCGGCGTCGTCGTCATCCGCAGCGCTGTCAAGGGAGAGGAGCCGAACTCATGACAGAAATAGACGTTCGCTCTCCCGACGGGCAAACCAGCGGCTCCATCGAGCTGCCGGCCGACGTGTTCGACGCGCCGGCGAACCTGTCACTGATGCACCAGGTGGTCGTGGCTCAGCTGGCGGCCGCCCGGGCGGGGACGCATTCCACCAAGACCCGCGGCGAGGTCCGCGGTGGTGGCGCGAAGCCGTACCGGCAGAAGGGCACCGGCCGGGCCCGGCAGGGCTCCACCCGCGCTCCGCAGTTCGAGGGCGGCGGCGTCGTACACGGCCCCAAGCCGCGCGACTACAGCCAGCGCACTCCGAAGAAGATGAAGGCGGCCGCACTGCGCGGTGCGTTGTCCGACCGCGCGCGGGAGGGCCGCGTCCACGTCGTGTCCTCGTTCGTCAGCGGAGACGTGCCGTCGACTCGGGAAGCGAGGGACGTGCTGACCGCGGTGCTGGCCGATGTGGAGCGCTCCCGCCGGGTGCTCGTCGTCGTGGACCCGGCTGATGTCATGTCCTGGAAGAGTCTGCGCAACGTGACGTCGGTGCACCTGCTCGACACCGGCCAGCTAAACACCTATGACGTACTGGTCAGCGACGATGTCGTGTTCACCGAGGAGGCGCTGCAAGCCTTTGTGGCGGCGCAGCTGCAGAAGCGCTCCCCCCGCCGCCGAGGCAACGACGGTCCGGACCTGACCACCTCGGCCGTGGCGGGCGTCGTTCCGTCCATCGCCCCGGCGGAGGGTGAGGGGGACGTCAGCGTCAGCCTGAGCAAGCCCTCGGCCGCCGACACCGCTGCCAAGCCGGCCGCCGCGATCGACATCGAGAACCACCCGTACGGCCAGGACTCCCACGTCGCGCTGGACGACGACAGCGCCCCGGAGGGCTTTCCGGTCAAGGGTCAGGCCGGGGCGAAGCGGTACGTCGTACCGACCAGCGCCCTGTACGACGAGGCCTCCGCGGACGTCTGGTTCGCAAGTGTTGAGGCAGCAGACGGGGCCGGCTTCGCCGCTGCAGAAGGGGGTGACGAGTGATTCCGGACCCGCGCGATGTGCTCCTCGCGCCGATCATCAGCGAGAAGAGCTACGGCCTGTTGGACGAGAACAAGTACACGTTCCTCGTCCACCCGGACGCCAACAAGACGCAGATCAAGATCGCGGTGGAGCAGGTCTTCAACGTCACGGTGCTCGGCGTGAACACGATCAACCGGCCGGGTAAGCGCAAGCGCTCGCGCACCGGCTACGGGCTGCGCAAGGACACCAAACGGGCGATCGTCAGCGTGGCCGCCGGCGACCGCATCGAACTGTTCGGAGGGCCGGTCAGCTAATGGGTATCCGCAAGTACAAGCCGACGACGCCGGGCCGCCGTGGCGCCAGCGTGGCCGACTTCGTCGAGGTCACGCGGGACACACCGGAGAAGTCACTCGTCCGCCCGCTGCATGGCCGCGGCGGCCGCAACGCTCATGGCCGCATCACCGCGCGGCACCAGGGCGGCGGGCACAAGCGCGCCTACCGGGTGATCGACTTCCGCCGAGCGGACAAGGACGGCGTACCGGCGAAGGTCGCGCACATCGAGTACGACCCCAACCGCACCGCGCGGATCGCGCTGCTGCACTATGCCGACGGCGAGAAGCGCTACATCGTCGCCCCGACGCGACTGCGGCAGGGCGACACCGTCGAATGCGGCCCACGGGCGGACATCAAGCCTGGCAACAACCTGCCGTTGCGCAACATCCCGGTCGGCACCGTGCTGCACGGGATCGAGCTGCGCCCTGGCGGCGGGGCGAAGATCGCCCGGTCCGCCGGGTCCAGCGTGCAACTCGTCGCCAAGGACGGCCCGTTCGCTCAGTTGCGGATGCCCTCCGGAGAGATCCGCAACGTCGACGTGCGCTGCCGGGCATCGATCGGTGAGGTCGGCAACGCCGAGCAGTCCAACATCAACTGGGGCAAGGCCGGGCGGATGCGCTGGAAGGGCAAGCGCCCGACTGTCCGGGGCGTGGCGATGAACCCCGTCGACCACCCGCACGGTGGCGGTGAGGGCAAGACTTCCGGCGGGCGGCACCCGGTCAACCCGGGGGGCAAGCCGGAGGGTCGCACCCGCCGCCACAAGCCCAGCGACGCGATGATCGTGCGCCGCCGTCGTACCGGCAAGCGGCGCTGACCATGACCAAAGCTGAGGGAGTCTGACCTAGATGCCGCGTAGTCTGAAGAAGGGTCCGTTCGTCGACGACCACCTGCTCAAGAAGGTGGACGTCCAGAATGGTCGGGGTACCAAGAACGTCATCAAGACGTGGTCCCGGCGCTCGACGATCATCCCGGACATGCTCGGTCACACGATCGCCGTTCACGACGGGCGCAAGCACGTGCCCGTGTTTGTCACCGAGTCAATGGTCGGGCACAAGCTCGGCGAGTTCGCGCCGACCCGGACGTTCCGCGGGCACATTCGAGACGACCGCCGCGCCCGCCGCGTCTGAGCGCGAGGACGAATGCGAGAGGAGAGCCAATGAGCATCGAGACAGGGGCCGTCGCGGCGGTCGCCACCGCCAGGGCGCGGGCCACCCATGTCGGGGTGACGCCCAGGAAGGCTCGGCGAGTGGTCGACCTGATCCGCGACCTGCCCTGCGACGAGGCTCTCGCGGTTCTGCGGTTCGCTCCCCAGTCGGCCAGTGACCCGGTCTACAAGGTGCTCGCCAGTGCCATGGCCAACGCCGAGAACAACCTCGACCTGGATCCGGAGACGCTGTTCGTCTCCCGGGCCTGGGTCGACGAAGGGCCGACGCTCAAGCGGTTCCGGCCCCGTGCGCAGGGCCGAGCCGCACGGATCAACAAGCGCACCAGTCACATCACCGTCGAGGTCGTGAGCATTACCGCTCCCGAGCCCGAGCCGAAGAAGAGGGCCAGCGCCAGCAGAAGGAGGACCCGCTAGTGGGTCAGAAAGTCAACCCGCACGGGTTCCGCCTCGGTATCACCACCGAGTGGAAGTCCCGCTGGTTCGCCGACAAGCTGTACGCCGACTACGTCAAGGAAGACGTGTCGATCCGCCGGCTGATGAGCAAAGGTATGGAGCGCGCCGGGATCTCCCGTGTCGACATCGAGCGCACCCGCGACCGGGTGCGCGTCGACATCCACACCGCCCGGCCAGGCATCGTCATCGGCCGGCGTGGCGCCGAGGCGGACCGGATCAGAGGCGAACTGGAGAAGCTGACCGGCAAGCAGGTGCAGCTGAACATTCTCGAGGTGAAGAACCCCGAGTCCGACGCGCAGCTGGTTGCGCAGGGCGTAGCCGAGCAGCTGTCCAGCCGGGTGAGCTTCCGCCGGGCGATGCGCAAAGCGATGCAGTCGGCACTGAAGAGTCCTGGCGTCAAGGGCATCCGGGTGCAGTGCTCCGGCCGTCTCGGCGGGGCGGAGATGAGTCGCTCGGAGTTCTACCGCGAGGGCCGGGTTCCATTGCACACGCTGCGGGCCAACATCGACTACGGCCTGTACGAGGCAAAGACGACCTTCGGTCGGATCGGCGTCAAGGTCTGGATCTACAAGGGTGATGTCGTGCAGAGCCGCGCCGACCGCGAGGCCGCGGAGGCGACGCTGCGCCAGGCGCGTCGCGAGCGCCCGGTGCGCCCGCGCCGCTCCGGCTCCAGCGGTACGACGGGAACCAGCACCGAGGCCGGTCGCGCCTCCGCCGCCGAAGCCTCAGCGGAGGCGGCCGGTGTCACAGCCGAGATGCCAGCTGAGATCGACATGACTGGAGCCGAAGAATCAGCGGAGGCGGCCGATCTCACCGCCGAGGCGCCGGCTCCGGCCGAGGCCGGCCCCGCCTACGACCCCGCTCAGACCGAAGCGACGACCGAAGCGGCTGTCGTCCCGGATGCGCCGGCGAAACCGGCCGCATCTGAGACTGGCGAGCAGGCTGCCGACACTGAACGGACGGAGGGCTGATCCATGTTGATTCCCCGCAGGATCAAGCACCGCAAGCAGCACCACCCCAGCCGCACCGGCGCCGCCAAGGGCGGCACCCAGGTCAGCTTCGGCGAGTACGGCATCCAGGCGCTGGAGCCGGCGTACGTGACGAACCGGCAGATCGAGTCCGCCCGTATCGCCATGACCCGCCACATCAAGCGCGGCGGCAAGGTCTGGATCAACATCTATCCCGACCGCCCGCTGACCAAGAAGCCGGCCGAGACCCGGATGGGTTCCGGTAAGGGCTCACCGGAATGGTGGATCGCCAACGTCAAGCCCGGCCGGGTGATGTTCGAGCTGGCCGGTGTCACCGAGCCGGTGGCGCGCGAGGCGATGCGGCTGGCCATCCACAAGCTGCCGATGAAGTGCCGGTTCGTTACCCGTCAGGGCGGTGAGAGCTGATGGCTGCTGGAACCGCGGCGTCGGATCTGCGTGAGCTGCGCGAGGACGAAATCGTTCTCCGACTGCGGGAGGCAAAGGAGGAGCTGTTCAATCTGCGCTTCCAGGTCGCCACCGGCCAGCTGGACAACAACCGGCGGCTGCAGGCCGTCCGGCGTGACATCGCCCGGATATACACCATCATGCGCGAGCGGGAACTCGGCCTGTCCATTGCGCCGGGTGAGTGAGTCCAATGATGAGTAGCAACGGAGAAGCCACCACAGTGAACCGCAACTTCCGCAAGACACGTGAAGGGCTCGTCGTCAGCGACAAGATGGACAAGACCGTCGTCGTCGCCGTCGAGGACCGCATCCAGCATGCGCTGTACCGCAAGACGATCCGGCGTACGACGAAGCTCAAGGCACACGACCAGCAGAACACCGCGGGCGTCGGGGACCGGGTGCTGCTGATGGAGACCCGGCCGCTGTCGGCGACCAAGCGCTGGCGTGTGGTCGAAGTGCTCGAGCGCGCTCAGTAGTTATTGGCGATTCAGGAGACAGACAGTGATTCAGCAGGAGTCGCGACTTCGGGTCGCCGACAACACCGGAGCCAAGGAGATCTTGTGCATCCGGGTGCTCGGCGGCTCGGGACGGCGCTACGCCGGGATCGGCGACGTCATCATCGGCACGGTCAAGGACGCCTTACCCGGGGCTGGGGTCAAGCGCGGCGATGTCGTCCGGGCGGTCGTCGTACGGACCAGCAAGGAGCGTCGGCGTCCCGACGGCTCCTACATCCGCTTCGACGAGAACGCCGCCGTCCTGATCCGCGACGGCGGCGGCGAGCCGCGCGGAACCCGCATCTTCGGTCCGGTCGGCCGGGAGCTGCGGGACAAGCGGTTCATGCGAATCATCTCGCTCGCTCCGGAGGTGCTGTAGCCATGCCATCGAAGTCAACGTCCATGAAGATCAAGAAGGGTGACACGGTTCTCGTCATCAACGGCAGGGACAAGGGCGCCAAGGGCAAGGTCATCGCGGCCTACCCCGAGCGGCAACGAGTGCTCGTCGAGGGCGTGAACCGGATCAAGAAGCACACCCGGATCACTTCGACCCAGCGTGGCGCCCAGCAGGGCGGCATTGTCACGCAGGAGGCGACCATTCACGTGAGCAACGTGATGGTGCTCGACAACGACGGCAAGCCGGCCCGGGTGGGCTACCGCAAAGACGACGACGGCCGCAGCGTGCGTTTCTCGCGGCGAAACGGTAAGGACCTGTAATGACTGAAACCTCGACCACGGAGCGGCCGCTGCCGCGCCTCAAGCAGCGCTACCGCGCAGACATCTCCCCGGCATTGCGTGAGCAGTTCAGCTACGCCAACGTCATGCAGGTTCCGCGGGTGACGAAGATCGTCGTCAACATGGGCGTCGGCGAGGCCGCCCGCGATGCGAAGCTCATGGACGGCGCGGTCCGTGACCTGACCGCCATCACCGGACAGAAGCCGCAGGTGCAGCGCGCCCGCAAGTCCGTGGCGCAGTTCAAGCTGCGCGAGGGGATGCCGATCGGCGCGAAGTGCACCCTGCGCGGCGACCGGATGTGGGAGTTCCTTGACCGGCTCCTCACGCTGGCCCTGCCCCGGATCCGCGACTTCCGCGGCCTGTCGCCGCGGCAGTTCGACGGTAACGGCAACTACACGTTCGGCCTGACCGAGCAGTCGATGTTCCACGAGATCGACGTCGACCGGGTCGACCGCCAGCGTGGAATGGACATCACGATTGTCACCACCGCAACCAACGACGACGAGGGGCGAGCGCTGCTTCGGCAGTTCGGCTTCCCGTTCAGGGAGAACTGAGCAGATGGCCAAAAAGGCGCTGGTCAACAAGGCCAACCGAAAGCCGAAGTACGCCGTACGCGGGTATCGCCGCTGCCAGAAATGCGGACGGCCCCGGGCGGTCTTCCGCACGTTCGGGCTGTGCCGGATCTGCATGCGCGAGATGGCGCACGCCGGCGAACTGCCCGGCATCACCAAGAGTTCGTGGTAATCCAGTCCCCGTCTTCGCCGTAGGCCCAGCGGGAACCTCGGCGAGAAAGGCACCAAGCTCATGACCATGACAGATCCGATCGCGGACATGCTCACCCGTTTGCGCAATGCGAACTCGGCCTATCACGATCAGGTCTCGATGCCGCACTCCAAGCTCAAGGTGCACGTTTCCGAGATCCTGCAGCAGGAGGGCTACATCGCCGGCTGGAGCACCGCCGACGCCCCGGAGGGGCAAGTCGGGAGGGTGCTGACGTTGGACCTGAAGTATGGCCCGAACCGGGAGCGCAGCATCGCGGGTCTGCGGCGGGTGTCCAAGCCCGGCCTGCGGGTCTACGCCAAGTCGACCGGACTGCCCAAGGTGCTCGGCGGTCTCGGCGTGGCGATCATCTCGACGTCGACCGGCCTGCTGACCGACAAGCAGGCGAACAAGCGCGGAGTAGGTGGGGAAGTCCTCGCCTACGTCTGGTAGGCGAGGAGCACATGTCCCGAATCGGAAGACTGCCGATCCAGGTACCCAGCGGCGTCGACGTGTCCATCCAGGGCCGCGACGTCACTGTCAAGGGCCCGCGCGGCACGCTGCACCACACCGTGGCCGAGCCGATCCAGGTGCGCCGAGCAGACGACGGCCAGCTGCAGGTCACCCGGCCAGACGACGAGCGGGCGAGCCGTTCCCTGCACGGACTGTCCCGAACGCTGATCTCCAACATGGTCGTCGGCGTCACCGACGGCTACTCCAAGACGCTGGAAATCGTCGGGGTGGGCTATCGCGTCCAGGCCAGGGGCAGCGACCTGGAGTTCGCTCTGGGCTTCAGCCATCCGGTGCACATCCCGGCGCCGGATGGCATCGAGTTCACTGTGCAGGCGCCGACCCGGTTCACGGTGTCTGGAATCGACAAGCAGCAGGTGGGCGAGGTAGCCGCGAAGATCCGCAAGCTGCGCAGGCCCGACCCGTACAAGGGCAAGGGTGTGCGTTATCAAGGCGAAGTCGTTCGCCGCAAGGTCGGAAAGACAGGTAAATAGGTGACCGTCACTGTTTCAAGCCAACGACGAGTGGGTCGTGCCCGGCGACACTTCCGGCTGCGCAAGAAGGTCAGCGGTACGCCGCAGCGCCCGCGGCTGGTCGTCAACCGGTCCACGCGGCACATCCACGTGCAGATCGTCGATGACTCCGTGGGCCGGACCCTGGCTGCAGCCTCCAGCATGGATGCTGGCATCCGGGGTGGCGACGGAGACAAATCCGCTGTCGCGGCCAAGGTCGGCGAGCTGATCGCCAGCCGGGCGAAGGACGCCGGCATCACCGCCGTCGTCTTCGACCGGGGCGGCAACCGCTACCAGGGCCGGATCGCGGCGCTGGCCACCGCCGCCCGCGAGAGCGGGTTGGACTTCTAGAGAATGTGCAATCAATTGAGGAGTAACTAATGCCTGGACCGCAGCGGCGAGGGGGCACCGCGGGGGGCAATGACCGTCGGGACCGCCGAGACGGAGGCCGGGGCGGGACCGCCCCGGAGAAGACCGCTCATATCGAGCGGGTAGTTGCCATCAACCGGGTCGCCAAGGTCGTCAAGGGCGGCCGCCGGTTCAGCTTCACCGCCCTCGTGGTGGTAGGCGACGGCGACGGCACGGTCGGTGTCGGCTACGGCAAGGCCAAGGAGGTGCCCGCGGCGATCGCCAAAGGGGTCGAGGAGGCGAAGAAGAACTTCTTCAAGGTCCCCCGCATCGCAGCGACCATCCCGCATCCGGTCCAGGGCGAAAAAGCCGCCGGAGTCGTGCTCCTGAAGCCGGCCAGCCCCGGAACCGGCGTGATCGCCGGCGGTCCGGTGCGTGCCGTGCTGGAGTGCGCCGGCATCCACGATGTGCTGTCCAAGAGCCTCGGCTCGTCCAACCCGATCAACATCGTGCACGCCACCGTCGCGGCATTGAAGGGCCTGGTCCGACCGGAGGAGGTGGCAGCCCGCCGCGGCCTGCCGCTGGAGGATGTTGCTCCCGCCGCCATGTTGCGGGCTCGCGCGGGTCAGGCCGTCTGATGACCCGGCTCAAGGTCACCCAGATCCGCTCCACGATCGGGACCAAGAAGAATCAACGGGAGACGCTGCGCACGTTGGGCCTCAAGCGGATGCATGACGTCGTCGTACGCGAGGACCGTCCGGAGGTGCGAGGCATGGTCAAGACCGTGACGCATCTCGTCACTGTTGAAGAGGTTGACTGATGAGCACCCCGCGGACCTCCGTTCGCTCCGCTCCTGCTGTGTGCTCACGAACGGAGGTCCGCTCATGACGATCAAGGTCCACCACCTCCGCCCGGCACCCGGCTCCCACACCGCGAAGACCCGAGTCGGTCGCGGCCAGGGCGGCAAACGCGGAAAGACCGCCGGTCGCGGCACCAAGGGCACCAAGGCCCGCTATCAGGTGCCGGCCCGCTTCGAGGGCGGGCAGACGCCGATCAACATGCGCCTGCCCAAGCTCAAGGGCTTCCACAACCGGTTCAGCACGTCGTACCAGGTGGTCAACGTGGAGCGGCTGGCGACGTTGTTCCCCGACGGCGGCCAGGTCGGCCTGCAGGAGCTGGTCACGGCTGGTGCGGTCCGGGTGAACCAGCTCGTCAAGGTGCTCGGCGACGGGGACATCGGCGGGGTGACCCTGCACGTGACGGCGCACAAGTTCTCCGGCAGCGCCCGGGAGAAGATCACTGCAGCGGGAGGAACCGCTACCGAGCTGTAATTCCCGAGCGCCAGCCGGTGCTGAACTGGCTGTAGTCTCAGACCACAGGGTGCGTTGCCGACCGGGAGCGCGGCCCTTCGACGACGGCCGCGGCGTCCGACGCCGGGGCGCTAGCAGGAGGATCGTGTGCTCAGGGCGTTCGCATCGGCGTTTCGGACGCCTGACCTGCGCAAGAAGATTCTGTTCACCCTGGGCATCGTCGCGATCTATCGTCTGGGTTCCAACATCCCCGGTCCTGGGGTTGCCTACGGGAACCTGAACCAGTGCCTGCAGGATGCGGAGGCCGGCGCGCAGGCCGACCTCTACTCGTTGGTCAACCTGTTCAGCGGCGGGGCGCTGCTGCGGCTGTCGGTGTTCGCGCTGGGCATCATGCCCTACATCACCGCCAGCATCATCGTGCAGTTGCTCGTCGTCGTGATCCCGCGCTTCGAGCAGCTGAAGAAGGAAGGGCAGTCCGGTCAGGCGAAGCTGACGCAGTACACCCGCTACCTGACGATCGGGCTCGCGATCCTCCAGTCCACCGGCATCGTGGCGCTGGCACGCAGCGGCCAGCTGTTCCCGGGCTGCAACCTGCCGCTGATCCCGAACGACTCGGTCTTCACCCAGGTCACCCTCGTCGTCACGCTGACCGCCGGCACCGCCGTGATCATGTGGCTCGGCGAGCTGCTGACCGAAAAGGGCGTCGGCAACGGCATGTCGGTGCTGATCTTCACCTCGATCGCCGCGCGGATGCCGGCCGAGGGCGGCGACATCCTGCAGAACCGCGGCGGCTTCGTGTTCTTCCTGGTCTGCCTGCTGGGGCTGGTCATCATCACCTCGGTCGTCTACGTCGAGCAGGCTCAGCGCCGGATCCCGGTGCAGTACGCCAAGCGGATGGTCGGCCGGCGGATGTACGGCGGCACGTCGACGTACCTGCCGCTGAAGGTCAACCAGGCCGGTGTCATCCCGGTGATCTTCGCGAGTTCGCTGCTCTATCTGCCACAGTTGATCCAACAGCTGCAGGGCGACCAGACCGGCCCCATCTCGCAGTTCATCCAGAACAATCTGTTGAACCAGTCCAGCCCGGTGCACATCAGCTTCTACTTCGCGCTGATCGTCTTCTTCACCTACTTCTACGTGTCGATCACGTTCAACCCCGAGGACCGGGCTGACGACATGAAGAAGTACGGCGGCTTCATCCCGGGTATCCGCCCCGGCCGGCCCACGGCGGAGTATCTGTCCTACGTCCTGTCGCGGATCACGCTGCCCGGCTCGTTGTACCTCGGCACGGTCGCGGTGCTGCCGAACCTGTTGCTGTCGGTGACGGCCAATGGCACCACCGCCGCCCAGAACTTCCCGTTCGGCGGAGTCGCCGTGCTGATCATGGTCGGTGTCGGCCTGGAAACTGTGAAGCAGATCGAGAGCCAGCTTCAGCAGCGCAACTACGAAGGGTTCCTGCGCTAGTGAAGCTTCGGGTGGTCCTGGTCGGGCCGCCGGGCGCCGGGAAGGGGACACAGGCGCAGTTCCTGTCCGAGCAGTTCGACATAGTGCAGGTCTCCACCGGCGACATCTTCCGCGCGAACGTCGGTAACGGCACCACACTCGGCCTCGAGGCGAAGAAGTACATGGATGCCGGGGAACTCGTACCAGACAGCGTCACGATCGCTATGGTCAGGGACCGGCTGGCCGAGGCCGACGTACGGCACGGGTTCCTGCTGGACGGCTTCCCGCGCAACGCCGAGCAGGCCGCCGCCCTCGACACCCTGTTGGGCGAATTGGACACCGAACTCGACGCCGTGCTGGAGATGCAGGTCGACAACGACGAGATCATCCGCCGGCTGGCCGGGCGGCGTACCTGTCACGGCTGCGGACAGATCTGGCATGTCGACTACGACCCCACCCAGGTCGAGGGGACCTGCGACGCCTGTGGCGGCGAGCTGTACCAGCGCGAGGACGACCAGCCGGGGACGATCCGGCGCCGGCTCGAGGTGTACGACGAGCAGACCGCTCCGCTGGTCAGGTACTACAGCGAGCGCGCTTTGCTCGTGCCGCTGGACGCCACCGGCGACGTCGAGGACGTGACCGCGCGCGCGATCGAGGCGCTCAAGCGCGCCACCAGCTGAACTGTCAGGCTGGCACCGTGTGGAAGGCGAAGCTGTCGAGACAGATGATCCAGCTCAAGACCGCTGACGAGATCGCTCTGATGCGCCGAGCCGGACTTGTCGTCGCGGGCGCGCTGCGGGCGGTTCGCGGCGAGATTCGGGCCGGAGTGAGCACCCAGGATCTCGACGACGTCGCCGAGCGATACATCCGCGGCCAGGGGGCGACTCCATCGTTCCTCGGCTACCACGGCTTCCCGGCCAGCATCTGTGCGTCGGTCAATGAGGAGATCGTGCACGGCATCCCGCTGCCCACCAGGCGACTGCGTGAGGGTGACGTCATCTCGATCGACTGCGGTGCGATCGTCGACGGCTACCACGGCGACGCCGCGATCACGGTTCCGGTCGGCGACGTCAGCTCGGATGTGCTCGAGCTGCTGCGGGTCACCGAGATGTCGCTCTGGGCAGGGCTCGCCGCCGCCCGGCTGGGCGGACGGCTCGGAGACCTCAGCCACGCCATCGAGCAGTCGCTGCGGGCGCATGACCACGACTATGGAATCGTCCGCAAGTACGGCGGGCACGGCATCGGCACCGAGATGCACCAGGATCCACATGTGCTGAACTATGGCCGCCCCGGCCGCGGATCGAGGCTCGTCCGCGGGCTCGCGCTGGCCGTCGAGCCGATGGTCACCCTCGGGAGGCCGGACACCGTCGAACTCGACGACGGCTGGACCGTCGTGAGCGTCGACGGCTCGTACGCCGCCCACTTCGAGCACACCTTCACCCTGACCGACGAGGGCCCGTGGGTGCTCACCGCCGAGGACGGCGGCGCTGCCAAGCTCGCCGAATTCGGCCTGACCGTTCCGGCGCGGGGGCAACCGACGTGACCTTCACCCACCCACAACGCGCTCGCTGCAGAGCCGAGGGTTTTCGGGATCGAGCCGACTCATGAGTGAGCCACGGGTCGATCCACCCGAGAAACCAGCAAAATTGGACATCCGCATCGGTCACGTCGAACGTGAGGCCGCGGTCAACCGGCTGCAGAGCGCGTTCAGCGAAGGTCGGCTGGACGTCACCGAGTTCGACCAGCGAGTCGCCCAGGTGTACGCCGCCCGCACCGCCGGCGAACTCACCCCGCTGACCGCGGACCTACCCGCCGTGGATTCGACCCAAGGCCGGGCAGCCGCACCGCAGGTGCCGCCGCCGCCACCCATACCGGCCAAGCCGGACCGCGACAACGCGGGGCGGGCGTTGGTGTGGGCCTGGCAGGTGTGGGCGACGGCCGTAGCGGTCAATTTGGTCGTCTGGCTCGCGGTCAGCATCTCGGCCGACGACTTGAAGTACTTCTGGCCGATGTGGGTGGCCGGTCCCTTGGGCGCCGTACTCCTCGTTGCTACCGTCTTCCGCAACGCCGACCGGCCCCCGCAATCGTGATCATGGGGTTTGGCCGGTCCTGACCGGCCAACCCATGATCATCGCCGGCGGGACGGGTTGGCCTTGCCGGGCTGATCGCCGTACACTGGGTTGTCGGCGTCCGCGCCGTCTTTCTTTGTGCTGTGGCCGCACCCGGAAAGGCGCCCTCTGCTCGTCGCCGGAAGTGCATGGAAACTCACCGCACGCGTGCGTGCGGCGATCAGGAATGTGGAGGATATGGCGAAGAAGGACGGGGCCATCGAAGTCGAGGGCCGAGTCGTGGAGCCGCTGCCGAACGCGATGTTCCGCGTGGAGCTGCAGAACGGGCACAAGGTGCTCGCTCACATCAGCGGCAAGATGCGCCAGCACTACATCCGGATCCTGCCCGAGGACCGGGTCGTAGTGGAGCTCTCCCCGTACGACCTGACCCGCGGTCGCATCGTCTACCGGTACAAGTAGGGAGCTGGACAGTCGTGAAGGTCCAACCCAGCGTCAAGAAGATCTGCGACAAATGCAAGGTGATCCGCCGGCACGGGCGGGTCATGGTGATCTGCGACAACCTGCGGCACAAGCAGCGGCAGGGCTAGCAGCACACATCGCGAGCAGCAGATACCGCGTTCTAGCGCACGCACCCCTGGTCGGAGGCTGGGGCCAGCTTCCAGCTGGACGGGACGCGACAGACCTCCGCGCACCATCAAGGAGTACTGACACATGGCACGTCTAGCCGGCGTGGACCTCCCTCGCGACAAGCGGATGGAGGTGGCGCTCACCTATATCTATGGGATCGGGTTGACCCGCTCCCAGCAGGCACTCAAGGCAACCGCTATCAGCCCGGACCTGCGCAGCCGAGACCTCACCGACGACGACCTCGTCCGGTTGCGCGACTACATCGAGGAGAACTACCAGGTCGAAGGTGATCTGCGCCGCGAGGTGCAGGCCGACATCCGCCGCAAGGTTGAGATCGGTTGCTATCAGGGAATCCGACACCGCAGAGGTCTCCCGGTGAACGGGCAACGCACCAAGACCAACGCCCGCACCCGCAAGGGCCCGAAGAAGACGATGGCCGGCCGCAAGAAGGTCGGCAAGAAATAAGACCCCGGGCCGCTGACGCGGCCCTCGCCGCGGGTCTTGCCCCGTTCTGTTTTATAACTGCCCGAATGGAAACGCTAGGAGAAAGCTTTGCCGCCCAGAGCACGTACTGGTGTCAAGAAGGTGCGTCGCAAGGAAAAGAAGAACATCGCCCACGGCGTTGCGCACATCAAGAGCACCTTCAACAACACGATCGTGTCGATCACCGACCCTATGGGCAACGTGATCTCGTGGGCTTCGGCTGGCCACGTCGGCTTCAAAGGCTCCCGCAAGTCGACGCCGTACGCGGCGCAGATGGCTGCGGAGTCCTGCGCCCGCAAGGCTCAGGAACACGGCATGCGGAAGGTAGACGTCATGGTCAAGGGTCCAGGGTCCGGTCGGGAAACCGCGATCCGGTCCCTGCAGGCCGCCGGCCTCGAGGTCGGCTCCATCCAGGACGTCACGCCCCAGGCACACAACGGCTGCCGGCCCAAGAAGCGTCGCCGGGTCTAACCCGACCGCATGAAGGAGATCTGAGACGAGATGGCCCGTTACACCGGTGCCGACTGCCGCCGCTGCCGGCGGGAGAAGATGAAGCTGTTCCTCAAGGGCAGCAAGTGCGAGGGTCCGAAGTGCCCGATCGAAATACGACCGTACCCGCCGGGCGAGCACGGCCGGGGTCGCAGCAAGGACTCGGAGTACCTCCTGCAGCTGCGGGAGAAGCAAAAGGCCAAGCGGGTGTACGGCGTACTGGAAAAGCAGTTCCGCGGGTATTACACTGAGGCCAACCGCCAGCAGGGCAAGACCGGCGAGGTGCTGCTGCAGATCCTCGAGTCCCGGCTGGACAACGTGATCTACCGGGCCGGTTTCGCCAAGTCGAGGGACATGGCGCGGCAGGTCGTCCGGCACGGGCACGTGCTGGTGAACGGCCGGAAGGTCGACATCCCGTCGTACCGGGTCACCGAGAACGACATCGTCTCGGTCCGGGAGAAGTCCCTGGAGATGACGCCGTTCGTCGTGGCCAGGGCCGAGGCCGGGTCACGACCGGTCCCGGCCTGGATGGAGGTCATCTCCTCGCAGATGCGGATCCTGGTCCACTCGCTGCCGGCTCGCGCGGTCATCGACACGCCGGTCCAGGAGCAGTTGATTGTGGAGTTGTACTCGAAATAATTCTCGCTTCGCTCGAATTCTTTGGAGTAGCGAAGAGCACCACAGCACGAACCGGAGCGCGTGGACAGAGATGCCCCCGGCAGCAGTATCCAGGCGTCATATAGCGGTCGCCTGAAACAGAGAGGATCTAACTGTGCTGATCACTCAGCGCCCCACCCTGACCGAAGAGCCGGTCAACGACCTGCGGTCCCGGTTCGTCATCGAGCCGCTGGAGCCGGGTTTCGGCTACACCCTCGGCAACTCGCTTCGGCGCACCCTGCTGTCCTCGATCCCCGGCGCAGCCGTGACAAGCATCCGGATCGACGGCGTGCTGCACGAGTTCACCACCGTCCCCGGCGTCACCGAGGACGTCACCGAGCTGATCCTCAACCTCAAGGGCCTCGTCGTGAGTTCGGACTCCGACGAGCCGGTCACCATGTACCTGCGCAAGCAGGGCCCGGGCGACGTCACGGCTGCTGACATCGCGCCGCCGGCCGGTGTCGAGGTGCACAACCCCGAACTGCACCTGGCCACGATCAACAAGAAGGGCCGGCTCGAGGTCGAGCTGACCGTCGAGCGCGGCCGCGGCTACGTCCCCGCGCCGCAGAACAAGCAGTCTGGTCAGGAGATCGGCCGCATCCCGGTCGACTCGATCTACTCGCCGGTGTTGAAGGTGACCTACAACGTCGAGGCCACCCGCGTGGAGCAGCGCACCGACTTCGACCGGCTGATCGTCGACGTCGAGACCAAGCCGTCGATCACCCCGAGGGACGCGATCGCGAGTTCCGGCAAGACGCTGGTCGAGCTGTTCGGGTTGTTCCGCGAGCTGAACCTCGAGGCTGAGGGCATCGAGGTCGGCCCGTCACCCGCCGAGGCCGCGGACATCGCGAACTTCGCGATGCCGATCGAGGAGATGGACCTCACCGTCCGCTCGTACAACTGCCTCAAGCGGGAGGGCATCCACACCGTCGGAGAGCTGGTCAGCCGCAGCGAGGCGGACCTGCTCGACATCCGCAACTTCGGTGCGAAGTCCATCGACGAGGTCAAGGTCAAGTTGAACCAGATGGGCCTTGCGTTGAAGGACTCTCCGCCCGGGTTCGACCCGTCCGCCATCGTCGACACCTACGGCCTGGACGACTACGACGGCAACGACATGGACTACGCCGAGACCGAGCAGCTCTAGCCCACGCCCGGCCGGCATCACCGAAGGAGCACCAACCATGCCTACGCCCACCAGGGGTCCGCGCCTCGGCGGTAGTCCGGATCACCAGCGGCTGATACTGGCCAACCTGGCCACGTCGCTGTTCGAGCACGGCCGGATCACCACCACGGTGGCCAAGGCCAAGCGGCTTCGGCCGCTGGCCGAGCGGCTGGTGACCTTTGCCAAGCGCGGGGACCTGCATGCCCGCCGGCAGGTCATGACGACGATCCGGGACAAGGACGTCGTGCACCACCTGTTCGCCGAGATCGGGCCGCGCTTTTCCGAGCGATCGGGCGGCTACACCCGGATCGTCAAGATCGGGCCGCGCAAGGGCGACAACGCGCCGATGGCGGTCATCGAGCTGGTCGAGGCACTGACCGTCGCCCAAGAGGCGGTGGGGGAGGCCGAGCGGGCACAGGGCAGCCGCTTCGCCAGGGACCGTCGTACGGTGGCTGCCGCGCCGGCAGCGGAGGACGACACGACGGTGGCTCAGGCCGCCGACTCCGACGACGCGGCGGACGCCGAGGTCGACGCTCCGGTCGACGGCGAGCCCGACATGGACGTCGAGGAAAGCGCCTCGGACGAGCAGGCACCATACGGCGATGGCAGCCACGCTGCGCTTGAAGACGGCAGCATGCCCAAGGGCTTTCCGATCAAGGGCAACGAGAACTCGAAGCTGTACCACGTGCCGGACAGCCCGTTCTACGACCGGACAGACGCCGAGGTGTGGTTCGCCGACACAGACGCGGCCGAGACGGCCGGGTTCGAGCTTCCGCCGAGCCAGCAAGACGACGACTCTTCGGCGGAAGAATCAGCCCAGGACACCAAGGGCTGACCGGCCCTGGACGCATGGACGAGCCCGCCGACTCCCGACCAGGAGACGGCGGGCTCGTCCGTTTGCGCCTTGACCTCGCCTACGACGGGACCGGGTTCGCCGGTTGGGCGGTGCAGCCCGCGCAGCGCACGGTCCAGGGCACCGTAGAAGCGGCGCTGACGGTGGTGCTGCGTCATCCGGTCCGGCTCACCGTGGCTGGTCGCACCGACGCGGGCGTCCATGCAACGGGGCAGGTGGCGCACGCGGACGTTCCGGTGCGGGCATGGGCCGAGCACGAGCCGCAGCTGCTGCGTCGGTTGGCCGGCGTCCTGCCGGCGGACGTCAGGATCCGCGCGATCGCGGCAGCACGCTCGGATTTCGACGCTCGGTTCGGTGCGCTGGCGCGGCGCTACGTCTACCGCCTGAGCGACGCACCCTGGGGTAACTCACCGCTGCGTCGGCACGACACGGTCGGCTGGCCGCGACCGGTGGAACTCGACGTCATCCGGCAGGCCAGTGCCGGCCTGCTGGGCCTGCATGACTTCGGGGCCTTTTGCAAGCACCGCCCGAACGCCTCGACAACGCGGCAGCTGCAACGCCTAGATTGGAAGCGCGAGCCGCACGGCGTCGTCGTCGCGACCGTCCAGGCCGATGCGTTCTGCCACCACATGGTGCGCGGGCTTGTCGGCTGCCTCCTCGCGGTCGGCGAGGGTCAGCGGCCGGTCGACTGGCCGGTCTCGCTGCTGGGCGCTACCGGGCGCTGCGGCGCGATCCCGGTGGCCCCGGCGCACGGTCTCACCCTGGTCGAGGTGGTCTATCCGGACGACGCCGATCTCGCGACCCGAACCCGGCTGACCCGGTCGCGACGGTAAGCGCTCCAAGATCAGCCGACGACCGGCCAATCGATCGACGACGAGGTCCGGCATCTGCAAGTCGCCTCATCGGTCCGACACTGCACTCGGACCCAGCCATACCGGTCGGTCAGGGTTGGTCGAGGGCGAGGGCGGTGATCTGGGCGGCCGCCTCGTCGCGGTCGGCGCCGCGCCCCACTGCCAGCCCCAGCAGGTACGTCGTCAGCGGCGCGGCTGGTCGGGCCACGCCGTGTGCCGAATCTCGGGCCAGGTCGAGGATCAGGTCGATCTCGTCCTGATCAAGTCCCTCGGGCAGACCCAGCTCGGCGACCACCCGGTCGGTCCACTCTCGAAGCTCACTCACCCGCCACCTCACTGCGCTCACTCATCGTCTCAACCACTCCTTCGCCTGACGCAGATCTTCAGCAGTGTCACAATCCCACCACGGTGGGGGGGTACCCGCCGGAACATCCCACGACACCCGAACCACGTCCAGCGCTGCGACGGTGGCCCGCAGTGAGGCGCCTACGACGGTTGGAAGGGCCGCGACAGCCGTGCGAAGCGCGGCCACCCGCCACACCCCGAGCAGCAGTTGGTCGCGTCCGGTGTCATCGACCAGGACGGCGCCGTCGGCAACCGAGTCGAGCAGGGCGGTGATCACCGGGTGGGTCAGGAACGGGAGATCGGCCGCGAGCACCGCGAGCAGGTCGACTTCGGTGCGCAATGCGGCCAGGCCGGCCGCCAGGCCGGCTACGGGACCGCCGCCGGCCGGCTCCTCGCGGAGCAACCGGACGCCGGCCGGCACCGACATCGCCGGCCCCACGACGATTCGCGGGTCCGCTTCCGGCACCGAATCGAGCACGAGGTCGAGCAGCCGTCGCCCGCCCAGGCGCAGCTCGGGCTTGGCCTGTCCGCGTAGCCGACGAGCCGCTCCACCGGCCAGCACGACGGCGGCGTACGGCGGGTTCACAGCAGCCAACGCTAGCCCGGGGCCGCGTAGCCTAGGTGGCATGGGCAGGGTCACCAGCCGGCGCTCGATTGTGCGCATCGACGGCCAGACGGTACGGCGGCGGACAGACACCGTCGCGGCCGAGGAACCGTTGGAGATCCGCCTCGACGGAGCCCCGCTGTCCATCACCATGCGGACCCCGGGCGACGACTTCGACCTCGTGCACGGTTTCCTTGCCACCGAAGGGATCGTGGCCGACCTGGAGTCCGTACGGACCATGCGTTACTGCGCCGGCACCGACGCGGATGGCAAGCAGACCTACAACGTCATCGATGTCGCACTCGCCGACGGCGTAGCGAGGCCCGATCTCTCGCTGGAGCGGAACTTCTACACGACGAGTTCCTGTGGCGTGTGTGGCAAGGCCAGTATCGACGCGATCCGGACCCGGTCCGCGTACGACGTGACCACCGATCCCACCGTGGTCGCGAGCACTGTCCTCAGTGGACTGCCGGACAGCCTGCGCAAGCAGCAACGGGTCTTCGAGCGCACCGGCGGTCTGCACGCGGCCGGGTTGTTCACCTCGGACGGTGACCTGCTCTGCCTGCGCGAGGACGTCGGCCGGCACAACGCCGTCGACAAGACGATCGGCTGGGCGCTGCGCGAGGACAAGCTGCCTCTGACCAGCTGCGTGCTGATGGTGTCCGGCCGGGCCTCCTTCGAACTGACCCAAAAGGCTCTGATGGCCGGCATTCCTGTGCTCGCGGCCGTTTCGGCTCCCAGCTCCCTGGCTGTCGAATTGGCCGCGGAGTCGGGGCTGACCCTCATCGGATTCCTGCGCGGCCGCACCATGAACGTGTACGCCGGAGAGCAGCGGATCCGGGTCGCATCGCAGTGACCGAGGACAGTGCAGCGCCGCGCCCGCTGAGCATGGGAGAACTCATTCGACGGCAACGTGAACTCGCCGCGCTCCCGATGCGCCAACTGGCCACGATGGTCGGAATCTCCAACCCTTACCTTTCCCAGATCGAGCGCGGTCTGCGAGCTCCCTCCGAGCAGGTACTGGAGGCCATTGCGACGAACCTGCGGACTACTGCGGAGGAGCTGTACGCCGCTGCCGGCTCCGACTCAGCCGACGAGGACGCGCTGCGGTCCGGTGTTCCAGACGCAATCAAGGGCGATCCGGACCTGAGCGCCCGGCAGAAGCAGGCGCTCACCGATGTCTACGAGGCGTTCCGGGAAGCCTCGATCGACCGGCGGGGTAACCGACGCCAGAGCGGCCGAAAGCCGCAGAGCTAGACGTCGCCGATGCCTCGAGCACCGGGCGCAGGGCCCGCGGCCAGAACCGCTCCAGGCCTCGTGACCCGTGAACAGACCCAGGTGTCCGCCGGTCGTGGTCAGCCGGCTGGCAGCTGGCACTCTGAAGCGCGATCAGGGACCGGCTCGGGGCTCTCATCGAGCGGTCCAACCCTGGTCCATCGTCACCGGTGCACCGGTGAACGATCCCCTAGCGGTGACGGCCGCCGAGCCGTTGGCCACGGCCCGCGTGCACCGCTGGCCGATCCCGGAACGCGACGATCAGAAGGCCATCCGAATCCGGCGTGGCTCTTCAGGCGGTCGGCGCCGCGTCTTCGACGCCGAGGCATATAAGGTTCGCAACGTCCTCGAGCGCTGCATCATCAAGCTCAAGAAATTGGCGCGGGAACGCCACCCGCTACGACAGGACCTCCGCTCCTACCTCGACGGCCTCGCCCTCGCCGCCGCGATGACCTAGATGAATTCAACGGTTCAGCAACCCGCGCTACCACCCCGTTCTGCAACCGCAGAGTTGCAAGTGATGGCTAAATGTGCAACTCTAGGGTTGCATTCATTCATCCGCGGAGGAGCCATCATGCAGGACAGCATCGAACGCAGCATTGCCATCGAGGCACCCATCGAACGGGTCTGGGAACTCGTCACGGAGCCCGGCTGGTGGGCGCCGACCGACGTCCCGGTCGAAGCCGACCGCACGCCGGGGCACGTCGTCGTGCGCGAGTCGGAGAAGTGGGGCCGCTTTCCCGTCGAAGTCGTGGAGCTGCGGCCCATGTCGTACGCGGCCTTTCGTTGGTCCAGCATGTTTCCGGGCGAGGACCTGACCCCCGGGCGCACCACCCTGATCGAGTTCACGGTGTCGCCGACCGATGACGGGGTTCGCGTTTCGGTGATCGAGAGCGGTTTCTCGCAGCTGGACGCGACCGACGAGCTCAGGGCCCAGGGCATCGAATCGAACTCCGGCGGCTGGACCGAGGAGCTGTCCTCGCTCCGCAACCGGGCGGAAGCCTGAGCCGCCGCCGCGCATGAGCGTCGAGACCGTATTTGGTGCGCTCGCCGACCCCACCCGGCGGCAGGTTCTCGAGGCGCTGGCCGCGCAGCCGGCGGCCAGCGCCTCGGCCCTGGCGCGCGAATTGCCGATCAGCCGCCAGATGGTGCTCAAACACCTTGCTGTTCTTTCCGAATCCGGCTTGGTCAGCTCGGCTCGGGCCGGCCGCGAGGTGCTGTTCCAGGTGTGCAGCGCGCCACTGGCCGAGACCGCCGACTGGCTCTCCTCGCTCGCGGCGCAATGGGATTCGCGCCTGGCAGCACTGAAGGTCCGCGCCGAACAAGACGAATGAACGCCCTCGCGCCTGTCGCGCAGAACGCCGAGCTGTGGCGCGGATCGGCCTCGGGTGCGTTGCCAAACCCAGGCTCGTCGCGAGCGGCGAGCTGACACACGCGATCGCAAGACCGGTCGCGCAACTGACCGCTAGACACAGCGGCCAATGTTTCTGCGCTACATTATTGCGGTGGATCGAGTCGTCCGCTGGTACCGCTCAGCGCGGCGCCATCGCGTCGGCAAGGCTCACGCGATGCACGTGATCGCCTCCACCGAGCCAATGCATGTGCCGGCGTCCGTGACGGCGGACGCCCGCCGGGTGTGGATCCCCAACGACGACCGCGGCATCGAACTGGAGATTGTGGCGCTGGATCTCGAAGACACCGTGGTCGTCATCCAGTCATGCCGACAAGCCTGCGGAGGTGATTTCATGACCACGCCCACCAAGTACTCCTTGGGTCCCGACATCCCCGCCGGCGAGTCCCTGCGTGACGGCACTGGGCGGATCGTTGACGACCCATATGTGGATGCCGCGGTTGAGGAGGCCATCCATCGGGTGCGTGGCCGCGGGCGCCCGTCGCTGTCCGAGGCAGGCGAGTCGCCACTGCTTCGGGTCCGCATCTCCCGCGAACTCGACGCATCCGTTCGCCTCGCCGCCGAGGCCGCTGGGACCTCTCGTTCCGAGTGGGTCCGCCAGGCACTGGAGAAAGCGACCCGGCGAGCCGGCTGAGACACCCTGCCCGCGGTGCGGCGACCAGATGCAAAGGGTGACGAGACCGGCAGCGGATCGCCATCCGACGAGCTCCCAGTCGTCGTGTATCGAGACATGCGTAGCCCTGTCAAGCAGGGGACCGATGAGCTGGCCCGTGCAGACGAGCTTGATACTTGAGTATGGCCACCCTCTACACGCGCCCCGACGGTGAAGTTAGCCGCCTTTGGACGGCGCCGGCACTCGCCAGCTGGAACCGGCCGACGACCCGGAGCAGCTGCATCTCGGGCATTTCCTCGATCACATTGTCGAGATCGCCGGACCGTTCCTCGCCGAGGACGTCCCGCTCGCCCTCGAATTGACCGTCGGCCTGCCCGATAACCTCCCGCTGACCGAGCATCGCGACCTGGACAACTACCTCAAGCCCGTCGCCAAGAAGCTCGGCCACCACCGGTTCAGCGCCGTCTTCGGACGCAAACGGCACCAGGATCACTCGACGCTCGCAATCGGACCAGCCCATCCCACGATGCCGACGCGGTCTCCTGACCTCACCGTGGCTCCCCGCGGCAGCTACCAACGGCCGGAGTGGAGGCGGCAGATTCGAGATGCGTGTGAACAGGTGCACGGACTCGACCCTGGCGGCACCGCGCCGATCGCACTCACCATCGCCTACGACATCACCCCTGGACGAAACTGGACCGAGCTGTGGAAGGGAACGATCGACGGCCTAGGGCCGCTGCTCGGAACTCACCCGAGATCCAAGAAGCAGGACGACGACCCGCAGGACGGTCGCATCACCAACCTCGGGCTCCACCAGACCATCAACGAAGGCCTCGGAAACGCCAAAGGCCACGGATCCCGCTGGGACATAACTGTCAGCTTCTGGTGGGAGGCGGGATGAAGGATCGGTCATCGGTCAGCCGATGGGCCGTGGACGGTGCGGCCGGGCATGTGCGCCATCGGCTTGACGGCGGCCTCGAGCGATCCGGTCACGGCTGGTACTCACCGCTCAGGGTGTCGACCATCCCCCCATCCGACCGCATCGTGCAGCGACGCGAGCACGACCGCCTCGCCATCGGGGACAGGCAACGCGGCGACGATCCGGGTCCAGCAGCGTTCCGAATCGGAGGGCACCCACCCGGCTCTAGTCATGCCCGCGGCTGGGCGGCCAGGCACCAGTCAGACGCGAACGGCCAAGGACCGAAACCCTCGTCCGGCGTGATGTGGCCCGCGCCCTCGAACACCGTGGCGGTGATCCCGAGAGCGTCGCCGTAGCGGACTTGGGCGCCGGTCGGGTTGTACGGGTCGGCGTCCGAGCACGCAAGGGCGATCTCCCCGTGCACGCTGGCTCGCACGGAGCCGGCGTCGAACGCCTCGAGGCGAAACGACGCCCCACCGTCGGGTAGGCATTCGGATGCCGGCGGTGACACGAGCAGCAGCCGGTCGACCCGGCCGGCCGCCCAGAGTCCGCACTCGGCGGCACGGAACCAGAGTAGGCACGCCAGCGAGTGGCACACGACGACCCGCTGCTCCCCGCCGAGCGCGGAGAGCTCCTCGTCCAGCACATCGAGCCACCGCTCCAGCTGCGGAGCGTCGGGCTCGGGCAGCGCGGGGTAACGGACCTCGTGGCCGCGCTCGACGAGCCGGGCCGCGAGCAGGAACTGCCAGTGCTCGGGAGGCCGGTGGTTCTCGATGCCGTGCAGGATCAGAAAGCCCATGGTCATGACGGTACGGCGCAATCGGCTCTCGTCCCCTGCCGATCCTGATGGACAGGCGGGGCATACTTGCTTGCGCGGTCCGCTGGGGGGATCCATAACCGGTGCAGCTTCCGTCGGCAGTGGTCGGTGTGCCTCAGCTGGGGCTGGCTGGTCGAAGTGCGCACGTCATCCAGACCATGTCTCCGCGGTCGCGGTCCTCGCTGACCTCGCCGGATGCTATAAATCCGATCTTGCTCAAGACCCGCAACGACGCTGAGTTCCAGCCTCGGACTCCGGCCCAAAGGCGCGTTTGACCGGTTGCGCGCGCGGCGTCTCGGACCGCGCGGGCGGCCTCTGTCGCGTACCC